>Ga0123355_10002861_pt1 | contig 24526 bp, 20 predicted proteins | sample TergutEmb28metaG_3_FD_89872 | JGI IMG/M metagenome (GOLD analysis project Ga0123355, IMG submission 89872) | Embiratermes neotenicus P1 segment gut microbial communities from Petit-Saut dam, French Guiana - Emb289 P1 | ecosystem: Host-associated > Arthropoda: Insects > Digestive system > Gut ... | reverse complement strand
GTTGGCTGTGAGGGGTGTGCAGGGTGCGGGGGGGGGTTTGCATGGTGTTGTTCCCGAGTGGGGGGGGGGGGTGGGTAGGGGGATCCTTGAGGGGGCAAGGGAGGGGGGGGGGGGGGGGGGGATCCATCGCAGTTACAGACGGCGACAGAGGAGGCCATGCAATCTGCCCTCTGTCTCCAATCCACCTTATGGACATGATATGTTCAGTCACTGTCATACATCTTCCTCGTAGTACGCTTAACTTACTCCATGCTGAAACCACAAAATCCGACTCCCAGGTTCAAGCAATCGAGGATAAGTTTTCAGGAAAATGTACTATGGTGGAGCAGTCAGCCTGTCAGTTAGCAGACGGGACCCTACAAAAATATTCCCACAGTTTCCAACACCAACATTGACACTGAAGCGGACTCGATACTCATGTTCACGTATATCGTAAGGGTTAGCCCTATCCCTTGCCCATATATGATTGTTATGGACTTTAAACATATCTCACGCACCAAACACGCTTCGTCTCGTTACAGAGCTTTGTGTCCAATGAGCTCAAACGCAGCGCGTTGTCGTAGCAACGCGTAAGACTGAATCCGTCGACGGCTATCACTTGGAGTCAAATGTGCGCTGGGCAGGTTGAAGTGTAAGATATTCGCTCTTCTGTGATGTTATACACCGTAGATTGGTAGTTATCTACGTTTTGGGACAAACTATTAGTCCCACCTTCAAGGGTCAAGTAGTCCTTTGACCCTTGAAGGTGCTTTTCCCGAAACGGCGGTACCTAACTACAAAACTACGCTGCCTAACATCCCATAAGAGCTAATGTCTCATTTACACCAAGGAAGAAGCCTGAAACCACGAGCATTGACGTCTTACATTCGGTGTGCTACCTGCATTCATTAGTGGCATGAGCGTTAAACTTTCTCTCTCACGGAGACGCTACTCCGTTCTTCGAAGAGTCTTATTGGCTGGATGACGCAGGCCGGGATAATGTACGAGGCTTATTCTTGTGCAGCAGGGCCAGCTCTACCTTTACAGGCACTGAGTGTTCACAGCATAACGCTGTAACGTGGTGTGTGTATTCCATGATAATTCGGTGTCACCCCAACACTATTGTTCATTGTTTTGAGTAGTTACAACAAAGATCTTTAGCGCCATGATAGATAGCATTAATGAGCAATGTGTTACCGTATTTGGCGGTAATCTATGTGTTTTTTTAAGAGATTTATTTGCACAGATATTATATACAGTGTGTACAAGGACAAATTACAAAATTGTTCCTGTAACCAATTTTATAAATATTTACACTATGGTACAAGTGGAACCTAATAATATATATTTATAGGTATAGGTGCAAATAACGGCAGTGAAAAATTATGAACCAAAAAAAAAACTTGCGACTTAATCTGTATCTCTAAAACTAAGCGAATCAGAAAAAGTTATGCAGCATTATCGGCCTGCTTTTGAATGGAATCATGAGGACAGTTTATCCACGATTTCTGCTCGTTCTGCACATATTGAAGTAGATTGCTTTAAATATATTTAATATAAATTCGCAGAAGATTAAAATTTAGTAAAAATTGCTTATCAATATATATCCTTTACATTCTGGAAGGTTTTTTTTTCTCGCGGATAGAGACATACATCTTCTTCGTACATAAAATGTCAGAACTTGTCATTCTGTTCTTTCTGTATTTTAGCAAACAGCCAAAAGTGTACTAGAAAATAATGGAAGATACTGTATGCTGCAGATGTCCAATCTTTACCGCAATCAGCCCCCCAGGGTAGCGGATTTTCATAGAAAATTTATTATTCTCTCAGCGTGGTACGAATGTAACTTTCCTTCTGGAAACTGAAATTTATTGTCGTTTAGCTATAATGACCCACCTTGCACGACAAACGTGTAGCTATCTACGGTCAGATGGAAACGCTGGAAGAAGAAAATTGTCATGAGTGGAAATAATCATGAGGTAAACGTGAAGCTCGCTTTACAAATTCCGTACAGAGAGGGTACAACTGTAGCTGCACCTAGTTTTTAACCACGGCGTCATTTGGGTTGGCTTTGTCATTGTCACGCCCCGACCGCTTTACCCGGGGAAAAGAAACCAAGTAACAACTGTACAGGAGGCTATGTAAACTGTAATGACTTAATAAAATTTCATATCTGGCGTATTCCTAAAATATCTGAGAAAATGAGAAGACTCGTGTTTAAATACTGGGTGTCCTCAGCAAGATACGAAATGAATACATCCCGAGTACAGCACAAAAGTCTTAGCACTAAGCTATCTGAACTACCCTGCTCTGCCGTACTCCTGCAAAGAGTCTGTTTGTTTTTTGGCGCGGCAACCCCCAGTGGACCAGGGTCTCGTCATTCACGAGGTTTCTAGATCACACACAACGAAGCACCACAGTCGGTAGGACTCCTCTGGACGAGTGATCAGCTTGTCGCAGAGACCTGTACCTGACATCACACAACACTAACAACAGACAAACATCCATGCCCCCCTACCGTGGGATTCGAACCCACCATCTCAGTAGACGAGCCGCCGCAGGCCTACGCCTTAGACCGCGCGGCCACTGGGACCGGCTCTATAAATAGTAGCCTGCAATAATTGTAACTGCTGACATATTCGCTCTTCTGGGATGTTACGTAACGTACAGTGCGGGCTCACGATAGGGACAGGTAGTGGGCTATGGTAAACGCCGTAATGAGCTTTCAGGTTCCATAAAATGCCGGGAATTTCTTGACTAGCTGAGAATCGGTTAGCTTCTTAAGAATGACTCTATCCCATGGAGTGCGTAAAGTGATAAGGAATGACCACTACATGCTGCATAATATCCCAAAAGAGCGAATATCTCATCTACATCGCGGAGGAAGCCTGACATCACGCAGTTGTGCGCGTTGTTTGTGTCATTTGTTCTGTCCTGTAACTTTAGACGCATCATTAATTTTCCATTTAAAAATGACATAAAACAACTGCACGTGTGTCCGGTAGAGCCTACCGTAGCTTAATCAGTAGAGTGATGAGACGGAGGACCGAACTACCGGATAATCTGGGATATATTCCAAATGGGTACAAGATTTTTCCCTTTTTTACACCGGATCAAGACGGATTCTGTGGCCAGATTAGTACTGGTGACTTTCGCCGGAGATAAAGTGGCCGATGAGTGAAGCTGACCTCTCACGTTCATCCAGTACAAAGATTAAGAATGTGTTAAATTACACATATTTTTCCTATTCGTCCTCATGAGGAAGTGTAGGACAAAGTAAGTATGAGGCAAACTTGTGCATGCTATCTTTGAATTCCTAATTCCAAATATTTAATATGCACGGTAATATATATGTGTATGTGTGTGTGTGTGTGTGCGTGTGTGTGCGTGCGTGCGCTCGCACCCGCATAGGAGATTTCTGGTTTTTACGGCGAACATTCATATTTTCTTCTGGGTGATGACATCGTTTATTCTGGTAAGCTGTTACTGAGATCTAGGAGAAACACAAGACCCTTCTGCTTCCAGCCTGAAGGAGTAGGCATTATATTCTTACAAAATGTGGTTATTACACTATATGTTGTCATAAACGATAGGACAACAATGCATCTCTATCCCTGTACTGGTCACATATCTTATGCAACCATAGAACCTCTAGTACCAAAGTAAGGCACAGAAAGACCAAATAATCCTAAAACCCATACACAGGTTCACATAACTACAGACCCACCAAGTTCCAATAGTCCCAGACTATAAATACTGTACTTTGTATTAGTGACTTTGCGCATATCAGGGACACTCGTTTCTCTGCAAGGTCCGCAAATGAGTCAACAATCACAGAGTTTAGCTCCGTTTCCTGGTTTGCAGGCAACGCTAGCGATATTGGACAAGCTGGATATTGATGCCGAAAAACCAAGCGAAGAGGAAATTGCCCGGCTCTTCGGCTATGAAGACGACTACCTTGCTGGCTCACTGTCCCGATGGCAGCGGCTCAAACCCCGTGTCTGGTCACTCTTCGACGAACCATACTCTTCCACCGGCGCCAAGGTCAGTTTTGTTGCAAGATTATAATCCGAATTAAAACCATGAAGATCTATGTTCGTTCAGTTTTCACTGTCCTCTTTTTACTTTAGCCACATGGCACCAAATATTTCCCTCATTAATTTGTTTTCAATAACAGATGGCGTGTTCATGGTCACAGTAATTCATAAAGTGCTTTGGTTCTATATTATTTAGTGAAAACTTCGTTTGAGGGGTCAAAATATACGTCACAAGACCATACAAGCCTGGACATGTTGAATTGAACTGTGTTCAATTGGCTTCGGACAGGGTCTAACTACGGACTTACAGCTTCTTTGTTCATCGGCCTCCTGTGTCAAGAATAACAACGAATTTCATGAGCAGTTCAATACCTGCCAGATGCCTTAAAAACTTCTGGGCCAGGAACACCATAGATTACTACTACAACCTCATTTTCCTTCACATATTGTATTAAAACGGCAAAAGGAGAAAAAAGAGGGAATTCAATTTATTCGTCTTACACTTGCTTTTGTGTTACACGAACTTGGCTTATTGTCACTCTCTGTTAGAGATGTCAGCAGTGCGGTGCTTTGAATTGAAGTTCCCCACATTCCATCATTCAGCCTGCAGTAAAGAAGAAAACAAGTACTTTCGTAGGGTTAGTTAATAAATTAACTAGATTCACACTACTGTGTGAGCAAAAGGGATCTGTAGAGAAAGAATTATGATTCTAAACGACGATACGGACAACACAATTCTGTCAATAACCATGGTTTTTACTTTCATCAGCACAGTGAAAAAATAATGCGATGGGAATCACAGGTAATTTCTGAGAAATATGTGAACAAACAAAACGTCCGGGATATGGTTCATTTCCCGCTAGGCATTGCAGTATGTTAGAAGGTACAGCAATCACTATACAGGCCTGGACAGGCCATGAGGGACACAAAGATTGAAACTCCCAGACAGTTGGTTCACGAATGTGGCAAGTTTTTCAGCCCTAATCACCGGCCACCTACACCTCCCAGGAAGTATCCCTGGTACTTATTTCTGTTAGAGGCTGAGTCGACCTCAGGGTCATAGTGTGGCGGGAAATGGCCGTGACCCCATCGGGAATCGATCCTGCGACCTTCCAGCTTGTAGGGCAGAGCCTTCACCAACTGCGCTACCGCGGACCCCCGCGACAGTAAGTACAGAAATGAAACAAACAGTTGCCCAACAATGACAGAAAATGAATTAAATTTTTTCGTGTCGTAAAAGAATAAAGAAGAAAGCATATTCAGATAAATAAAAGGATATTAAAATGAATATTTGCATCCGGAAACTTTACCACGAAACTAAGGCTTTGCCTTAATAGTTGAAGCTACCGCAATTCCAGCCAATAATTCGTTGTGAATAACTTTATTTGTTCTCCGTTCTGCGGTAGGAAACAGGAAGCTCGCGGGGCGGGTAGAAATGCTGACTAATTCCTGCAATGGTGCTCAAAAAGTAACAAGCACAAGAATAAAAATAAACGTATCAATGTAGGTAACATAACCAAATTCTGAATTTGGGCTAAATTAAATTCCAATTCCTGCCATCAGTGGCGCTGACACTGCCATTATAGAAAATGGCGTCTCAGACATAAAGGTGACTGTGTAGTCTGGAATCATGAATCGAAATTTCGGGTTAGAGTGCAAAATTTCATAAGTGTTTTGTTGGCGAACAAGCAATAAATATCCACTTGAAAATGGGATGCGCTGTAAAGTGATGCTCACTGCCTGTGTGAAGAGGAACGATTCGTTCAGCAACAAATCACCACAGTTGAGGTAAATAAAGCTGGAGCTGCTTTTGTTCGCAGACAAGATAATCGAAAAGGAAAGCTGCCTGACAATTAAAAATTACACTTTCGACAAGTGAAAAAACTTTTCGAATTCGTTTGATATGTAAAGTTAGAAATATGAACTGTTGAAACACATGACAAGAAAGTACGCTGCCCATTTTGGTGTGAAGTTCTTTGTTACCAAAATTGTATTTGGTAGAAACGCCACTTTCCGTCTGAACATGTATGTTATTTACCATGACGTTAGAATTTGGGAGAGTAACCGTTAGCATGCAGTGACCGAAGTTACAAAGGACAGTCCCACAAGTCTGAGGTGAGTTATGTTTTGTGTTATACCCAATGAAATTATTTTCGGACCGTACCTTTTGCCGAATACGCTGGGAATTACGCAATGTACGTCGACGACTTCAAGGAACTCATCATGCCGACTCTGGAAGAAGGGGATTCTAAGGGCATGCTATTTTAACAAGATGGTGCCTCCGTCTCAGCCGTTTCACACTGCAGTTCAGGTGGGAATTCTTGGATCGAAAGCTTCTTAGCAAATTGTTTGGCAGGCGTGGTGTTACCACTTTGCCACTACGATCTCCTGACCTCATATCATTTTATTTATTCTTCTCTGGGTGCATGAAGAAAGTGATTTTCGTTCCACCATCGCCAACCAGTTTCCTGTAACTTTCTGGGAGGAAACGATTTGATGCGGCTACATTTACCCTCGTCAATCTTACAGACTTATGGACTGAAAATTTATGCAAATTATTATACGTGGCGGGCTAGTCACGGTTCCCTCATTAAACAGCTGTGAGCTGTTACCTATAGTCACACCACATTGATGATGTAATCTACAAGACCAGTTTAATTTTCATTCTTACGCATTTTAACGTTTGAGCAATGTAAAATTGAAGTGAATTACGTTTCCTGTATCCGTTCTGTACTACTGCATTTGTCGGCTACATAGTCTATAAAATAAATGTATATGCAAACTGGTATGTTTTCCACATGATCAAGCGACAGAAATTTGCAGACAAAAGACGAAAGTTGAACACGTCAGGGACTTCCAGAACTGTCTGAATTTGGAACACGTGACATTATATCTCCAAACGGTGTTCCTTTAATTTGACATTCATACTTGAAGAGAGTACAGCCACAGAGTTTCAGTAGAAGCAAAAATAAACATAGAAAGCTTTAAAATGTTTTTAGTGTTGAGGCAGGCCCCTCAGTATAAGAGAAGGAGACGGATCGAGGCCATGTGCGAAACGACAGTGATTGGTGCGGTCGCACTCAGGTGTGGTCAAGGTGATGAAAACTTTAGGATCCACTATCACCGCGCTCTTCTACGGCACATGGTTCATTCAGGGACTGAATTCCTTCATTTCTTGCTATCTAATTCCTTCATCTGCCTATTTATTTCGTTTTGTTATACTGACCAGTCTATGGCCTGGTGATCGAGAGATTTGGTTTCAAGTCCCGGCAAGGGTAAGATATTTTCCTCTCTTTTAAAATGTCGAGACTGACTCTGAGGGTACAGCGAGCCTCCTATGCTAAGGGCATTTGACGCTATTTCCCTGAATAAATGAGGTCGGAGCTGGAAACAAAGCATTAAACTCCGTCCAATGCCGCAATTATACGACTACTCCAGCCATGTTCCTTCCTGAAGTGGTAACAAATAATGCACAGCAACAAGTCTATCTTTACCTTTAACTCTGTTCCTTTCACCTGCCGAATGCGTCAAGGTGACGGCAAGGCTGTAGACTTACATGAGACAGATGCCAGATCGAAACTAGGCACAGGCACCTGCTAGAACCCGACGACTGATTCGTTTCATGTTCTTTCTAATTCATTATCTATTAACCATTCCATCAACGCAATCTATGCCCTCTCAGATACTGCGAGGATAATTAAATAGCTAAACTACAAACTCGCATTTTTTAATATCGTACATTCCCTGCGCCGTGCTGCACACCAGTCTTTTATGTATTTCCTGCTTCCTGTCTTTTTTCAATGTTCGTTCCTTCATCGTTTCTTTGTATCTCATTTCTGTAAGTCTTCTTTTATTTTTCCGCTACTATGTCATCCTTCCTTTCCTTTTTTGCTTCTTCTTCTGTCTTAATCTTTTGTTAATCCTTTCTTTCCTCTTCCTTTCGTTTCCATTCTGTTTTTTCCCTCATCTGTTATACCGTTCGTTTCTTTTGCCCTTCCCTCTTCACCATATTTCTTTTCCTTCCAATGAATATAAGGTTTATCAGTTTATTATCCACACCAACAAATGCACAACATGTTCTGCATTTGTTGGTCTGGATAATAAACTGTACAAGATGCAGGTACATGCATTCAAATAGAAGATTAGGTTCTTTGTGTGCCAAATTAACTACCAGGCAGAAAAAAATATATAAAAATATTTTATTTGGCGCAACAGCCCCCAGTGGGCCAGGGCCTCCTCATTCATGAGGTTTCTAGATCACACACAACGACGCACGACAGTCGGTTGGACTCCTCTGGACGGGTGATCAGCCCGACGCAGAGACCTCTACCTGACATCACACGACACTCGCAACAGACAGATATCCATGCCCCCGGTGGGATTAGAACCCACAATCTCAGCAGGCAACCGATCGCAAACCTATGCCTCTTACTGCAAGGGCAATGGGATCAGCGTCAAAAAACCAACCAAATATGAATTACATTTCATTACGTCTTCTCATATTCATATATTTCATTCTTTACCTGAAATTTATGAATATGAGAAGAAGAGCAAAGTCTAGAAACCAAAAGTCTGAACGATGCTAATGCTAGGTAGGGAAAATCCCTCGAAAATACTTTGTTTACAATACACTAGGAGAGCACACGGTGGTGCAGTTGGTTGAGGCATTGAGCTACAACCTGGAAAGTTGCGGGTTCGATTCTCGATGGTGTGACTGGAATTTTTCATTGACATAATACTTCCGGCCGCACTATGACGCTGGGGTTGACTCAGCCTCTGACAGAAATGAATACCAGGAATATATCCTGGGACGTAAAGGCGGCCGGTGCCCAGGATTAACAATCTTACCACCTTCATGTGCCGACTGTGTGAAATCTTGGAGACTAAAACTCCTGGAAACCTCAGGGCCTGCACAGGCCTGTGATGGTGTTGCTTTACCTTTACAGTATACTAAATTATTGAAACTGAGAAGGAAATTACAGAATTCAAAGTTTTGACATACCTCACTAAATATATGGGCAGATATATGTGAGTGTGGAATAAGAAATTAATTGGACTTCAAATATTAATATGAAATAGTTTTTTTTTTGTGGCACAACACCCTAACTCGGGCATTGGCTGCCTTTTTTGATGTTCCAGTATCACACACAATTAAGACACACAAGCACACCCTGTAGGACTCCTCTGAACGAGTGAGCAGCTCGTCGCAGAGGCTGCTACCTATACAAAACAGACAAACGCAAGAGAAGAACATCCATGCCATGGTCGGGATTCGAACCCGCGATCCCAGCAATCCAGCGGCTTCGACCTACGCCTCAGACATCACGGCCACCGGCGTCGGCATAAAAAATAGTTAAGTAAATGAAATAAATAGCAACCAATTACACAATATGTGCATAGCTTAACAATTTGAGGGAGCTGACTCAGCTACACAATCGTAAGGTTTATGAAAATGTTCAGTTGTTTATAAAATACATTTTCATCTGCCAATCACTTTTCACTACGAAAATATTCATCTAGTTATATTCGAGATACACACAAAAAAAATCGTAGGTGGTCTTGTAAAGTAGGGGCGTTCTCATAATCGCGAAAAGTGCCCACTTCTTTCCTCATGTCCATCCGCCTGTTCGTATGTATCAGCGCGGCTCCCACTGGACGGATTTCCGTTAAATTCTACATAGGGACTTCTATGAAAATGTGTCGAGGGGCTCCATATTTGGTTAAAATCGAAAAAAAAAAATACCGGACACTTTACATGAACACGTTTGGTGTTGCCGGTGACATAAATTTTCCATAATCATCACAAATTCGTCATAAACATGACATAAATTCGCCGTAAACACGACATAAATTTGCCATAAACATGACAAATTCGCCATAAACATGATATAAATTCGTTATAAACATGACATAAATTCGCCATAAACATACCATAAACTCACCATAAACATAACATACATTAGCCATAAACATGACATATATTCGCCATAAACATACCATAAATTCGTCATAAACATAACATACATTAGTCATAATCATGATATAAATTCGCCATACAGATGACAAATTCGCCATAAACATGACATAAATTCGCCATAAACATACCATAAACTCACCATAAACATAACATACATTAGCCATAAACATGACATAAATTCGCCATAAACATACCATAAATTCGCCATAAACATAACATACATTAGCCATAAACATGACATAAATTCACCATGAACATGACAAATTCGCCATTAACATGACATAAATTCGCCATAAACATACCATAAATTCGCCATAAACATAACATATATTAGCCATAAACATGACATAAATTCGACATAAACATGCAGCTCAACAATACACAGAAGGCATTGTAGCCTTTCCAGTGACAAAATATTAGGTTATTCGTACATTGCTTAGCTTGTTTCAGTACGAATTTGAAGAAAAATTGGAGTGATTGAGTGAAACATGAACGTAATGTTTTTAGCAATACACTCCGGACGGTTTTCTAATTTTACACGCTTACAGACAGGCGGAGTTATTTTCATGCAGGAATGCGAACACGATTGACAAAAATACCAGTCATTTGTATACAGCAGGAAGAGAAACTAATTCGACATTTCTTTATCGACCATAGCTGGACCCTTGCCATGCCTCTGCATTCTGTTGCCAGCCACTCAGAGCGGACACTCGGGCTCGATCCTATGCCAATTTATGTGGGATTTATGGTGGACAAAGAGGCAATGGGGCAGGTTTTGTCCGAGTACTTCCCCTGTCAGTATCATTAAACCAGTGCTCTAAACACGTGTTTTATTCCTTTAACGTCGCTGTTAGGACGACCGAGGAAGAGATGGAGGGACCAAATTCATCTTCAGGATCAAGGAGCAGGAAACACGCTTAACCCTTCAGGAACATGATGATGGTGACGTCGCTGTTAATTGCTAAGATTATATAGTGTCGATGGATAGGAGCAATATGTGTTGGGGGTATCCGACGTACAGAACTCTTATTGTGCTAAGATATATTTGGTTAGGTTTCCCACTGTGACGTGTATTTAAGGCGGACTGTATAGCAGAAGCCTGTGGTGTCATTAACCTTATGATAGTTTATTTTTATCTACAGTTATGGATAGGTAAAACGAAAAAAAAAACGGATGGAACACATTGCTCCTAAACGCAGTAATACTTTCCGGATTTGTTGTCTTTATACACATATTACGCTGCCAGCTAATCTCAGATATTCAAAAGTTAAACACTGTCACTACAGCCAAATAAACTGTGGCTTAATTGTGGAAGTATATCTCCAGGGTGTCTTGATCTTGGGCACTAGGTACAGGGAAGTGAGTCACACTCCGGTCGTTGTACCCCCATGTAAGAAACTGTGTCCACTGCATGGAAAGCTTAGTGGGCCTCCGGGTGGGTGTAACGCGGTGGCAAAGAAAAATTCTCCGCTGCCACTGGAAATCCAATCCGGATTTTATAGCAGAACAGTGCGCAAGCTGGTCAGTTTATCAACTGAGCGACCCAGTTCACACCGAACTGCTAGTTTTAGTGGCGAGCCGCTGTTACGTTTCTATGTGTAACGCACACAGTAGCCAGGAGACATTGGCGCCAAGAACAAATTCACCGGCCTGTGGATCAGTGCCAAATTGTTCTTGAAACTGCATAACAATACCAAGCGACAGGCCGTGCTTCTGGAAGTAGCCGCTCCATAATCGTTTACGTCAAAAGCGTTACAGTGTTGTTATGAGAACTGAAGTTTATATAAGCTGTGCTTGCCCTCTGTTTGACATTCATTTCTAATCTATCTTCATCCGATACTTTTACTCATGCCTCATAAGATTTGCGCAGCACTAAAACAACGCTTACATCTGGCTAGCACCGACCATCAACCCGTAGCTCGCGGGCAACATGCTGCCCGCGCAAGAGAGTTGTGTTGCCAGCAGAGTCTTTGAAATGAGAAAACGTCCCTTGAACAGCCGATGTAGAAAGACGAAGTATTTTGAAAACTTATGAATCCTTGCATGATTTCAGGCTTTCGCTACGACGGCGGTAATTCCTTACCGACTTTTCGGGATAACTTATTGGTCCCATCTTCAAGGGTCAAGCCTCTTGACCCTTGAATATGGGAGAGATAGGTTTTACCGAAACGTCTGTAATGAATTACCAATACTCGCTGCGTAATGGACCAGAAGAGCGCAGTTCTCCACTTTTGAACCCTTGTGTATCGGAGTCGTATATTACAGTACTAACTGACTGGGTACAAACGTACCTGAAATAAACCCTTCTGTATGCGACCAAGCCCATCTAGGAAGTTCATTCGTTCCTGGTTTTCCAACCAAAATTACATGGTATTTCTTATTTGTCCCTAATAAGTTAACTTAATAACGATCTCAGTGGCCGCGCGGTTTAAGACGTAGGTCTACGGCCGCTCGCTTGCTGGGATTGTGGGTTCGAATCCCGCCGGGGGCATGGATGTCTCTCTGTGTTGATTGTTGTGTGTTGTCAGGTAGAGGTCTCTGTGACGGGCTGATCACTCGTCTAGAGAAGTCCTACCGACTGTGATGCGTCGTTGTGTGTGATCTAGAAACCTCAAGAATTAGGAGGCCATGGCCCGCGTGGGGCCGCAGCGCCACAGGAAGCTAACTTAATGCTACGTGACTTGTTCTTCGTAGCAGTGTTAGGTAAATATTACAATCATGAAACAGATTGCCAAGTCATCAAACTCCCGCTTCTATAACTCGTTATTTGTTTATTTAATGGCATTTTCAAAGACATGTAAGAGCATAAAATGTTCGGTTGATTAGTGAATAGTGAATGGGATTGGATTTGAGATGAACCCTTATTGTCTAATTAGGTACTATCCTGGTATTTAGTTGGAAGAACTGAAGAAAACCACTTTCGACCTAGCCAATGCAGTCGGATTTTGGGAAGAGATTTGGTCAAAGAACCTCACGAATACAAAGCATGAAAGCTATCCATTCGACAACCCCACTTGTTAGTCATATTAATTTACTATACCGTTGTCAAATAAGGCACGGCAACTTCAATATTAATATGTCAGTGAAACAGTGCTACCTACCGCGAGGTGTGAGATGTGGATGAAGGAAAGGCGATCAAGCCCTTGTGATGTGCGACTCGGGTCCACACGTACCTCACACCTGTATGTCGTCATTCTGGAACTAACTGCAGTGCTTGCATTGTGTGCGGTGAAGCCCGCATAGGCCGTCTGACAGAACGGTGACGTTAGAGGAACATCAGGCTGTGATTGATTGGCGACAGCGCTTCTCAAGGGATGATCCTGGCTTCTGAATGCACTCTTCTTACTGGAAATAAAATAGGAAAACTCAGTTTGGAAATATTCAACATTGGACTTTTTTTTTCATAGACAGACTCCTCTGAAGTACAACAGCGCGAGTCGGGAAAAATTGAGACAGATGAGGAGTTGGTTAAAACAGAGAAACAAGAAGAGAAGAAGGATGCTAAGGTGACGAGAGGAGAGAATGATTGAGGACAAGCAAAGTTAGAATACTTTTCGTTTTGTCCTTTACTTTTTTGTCCTTTTTTATTTGCCCGCACTTCTCATCTTTCCGATAACGTTCTTTTCTGTTGCGAGTTTTCCTTAGTTCCTCTTTCTTCCTTTCTATTCTGCCCGTTATTTCGGTTTTTCATATTACATTGTCTTATGGGGCACGCGGTGGCGCAGTTGGTTTTGTCCAGATCTACAAGCCGGAATGTCGCGAGTTCGATTCCGGTTGGTGTTACAGAGAAGTTATATTGACTTATTCCTTCCGGCTGCACAAAGTCTCTAGAGTCGACTCAGCCTCCAACAGAAATGAGTACCACGAATATTTCCTTGGAGGTTAAGGCCGCCGGTGCGTGGGGCTGCCAACCTTACCACCTCAACATGCTGATTGTCTTGAAATTCTGGGAGTCTCAGACTCCGAGAAGGTAAAGTGCCTCTCCAGGCCTGTAATGGGGTTAGCTTTCAATATTTCTCATATTTCTCCGTATTTGTCTTCGCCTTCTTTACAGTCTCATCAATTGAGATTTCTTTTCAGTGCCTGTAGAGGTTATGTCTCTGCCCTCTTGACAAAATGTCGCTCTGTCTAGAGGATGGTATGTTAAATGTATGCCCTGTCTGCATATTTTGAGGGTAGGAGCTGAAGATGCTGCCCTTCCTGTAAAGATATGGTCTATCCGGCGGTTAGTAGCTGTAGTATCTGCTGTTCCTACCAATTGTTGCTCTGTCCGACAGGTGGAGGCTGCAGTGTGTGCCCTCCTTGCAAAATGTTGCTTTATCCGGCAGGTAGTGGCTGTGGTGTCCGTGTTCTTCATCTGCGTGTCTGTGCTATCTTTCTGCCTCAAGACTCACCCAAACATGAGAGTCCCGGTGATCCGGAACATGACGGTGAACGTCAGCCAGGATTCCAGGGGTCTTCAATACTCTTGGACGCTAGACAAGGAGCGAACTGATCCACATGAAGCGTTTTTCTACCTCGAGCTGGTTTGCAACGCCTGGTTCACATTCGAGTTGGCTGTAAGATCAGTGGTGAGTTCCCGCTTCGTTCACAGAGTTCAGGGAATTTTGTAGTGATTTTGGTTTCACATTTACGCCTATACAAGTGTACGAACTTTGCATATTGAAAGTGCTAAATTGCTGTGCTGTGGAGAATAACCTTAACACACAAAGTGCCGGAATTGCTGCTACTAAATTTGCATTAGTCTGCAGCTATTTAGATTTTGAAGCCGTGTATTTTACTAGATGCATGCCAGAATTTCGGAGGAAATTGATGCTTCAAATTTTACTGTTGGATCTACCCTGAAGTAGAGGCAGTCAGAGCCTTCGGAAAGCTGGTAGATGTACCAGTCCACAAAAGTATGGCGTCATATTCCAGAAGCGTTTCAAACTTAACACTGACGGCCTTGTTAGCCTCAGATCTCTTACGACATTGGCTAATTTGATATTCTGATAAGACGGAGATACTTAAGATGATTAAAGGTGAGTTTTGTTGCTTTTTTGCATTAGGAAATCTTGCACGACCGTAGGCGTTTCGCAGTGTTTCTTCTGTTCTAAACACGGAGCCTTAAACAAAAAAAAAACAATTTTTTAATGTTGTATGATAAACGTACTTTTAAGTTTACTGCAAAACAATGGTTTCCAGAGCTCGATACAAGTGATCCGCCACTGAAATTTATATACGACACTTGTTTTTCCAAATTTTTCCAAAAACACTTATTTTCTCAAAAGTCTAAGTTTTCTCTACCTATAAACGTCCTCCGTTCGACCGCATTTTTTATATAATATGACATATTTCTTGCTGGTACTTCGAATGGTGGCAACAAAAATGTCATCTGTCACGGTACAGCGCAGACAGCACCATGGCGTCCAAGGTGCTCAGCGAACTGATTTTGTCTGAAAGCAACTCTAACTAAGTTGGCCAAACTATTGGAGACTTACAGAGACGGTACGGCTTTCAGGTCAGTCCAAACCTCGTGCAGTTCATCAAGTCTCCAGTAAACGTGATCGACTTCGTGGCGACTCTCAGTTTCTACACCGACATCCTGCTGCAAAGCAGCGTGGCACACCGCATAGATAAGGCTGATATCCTCGAGTTTTTCTCCATCATCCGCATTCTGAGGCTGTTCAAACTCACACGCCATTCGCCGGGCCTCAAAATCCTCATCCACACCTTCAAAGCGTCAGCTAAGGAACTGACACTCCTCGTCTTCTTCCTGGTACTCGGTATCGTAGTGTTTGCCAGCCTGGTTTACTATGCGGAACGACTACAGGTATGTATTCCGTTTAGAAGACTACTTGTTATTTGGGACAGGAATAAGTGGGTGTCGTATGAGATATTGATGCTGATCTAGGCTGTTAAATCATGCATGGTATTACATGATTACCAAATTTTGTGGGGCGGAGGAGAGGATAGGCTTGATGCCTACATCTTCAGGGTAGAAGCTTTCAAAAATAAAGTTCACCCTAGAACGGGACTTAAAGGCTCAGAGGGGGAGTAAGGATGTAGTTCTATTCTTTCTTTGACCTCTATGCTAGATGGGATGGGTAGTTAAGGCCACTTTGCCCCCGGTAAAGAGACCCGGTACCCATTGTATGAGTGGCTGGGTGAGCATCAAGACCGGTACGGAAATTCTTGCCACCACCGGGAATCGATCCCCAGACCGTCCAGACCATAGCGAAGAAGCTTCTACACCCGTCTGTGTTTCTTATTCGTCCTTGTTCTCTCATTCTTTCATTTATATTTATTTTCACTTTTGCTCGTTTTATCGCCCTCCTATCGTTTTCTTTATTGTCCTTTTTCTTCCCTTTTTTCTCTTATTCACTATTGCTACTGTTTGTTTTAAGTAGAAACGTAAATTGCGTGCGCTTTTTCAGCTTTCCGATATGCCTTGAAAATAAAGTCATAAAACATCTATATCTATTGACACCAGAGTATTAAATTAAACCACTTGCATTGCTATTACTCTATGTACTTGTAACTTCTTACGAAAGATGGGTTGCTAGAACGTAATTGAAGACCATATTAACAAGGAATTTCACAGCACGTGTGGAACGGGGTATGGCGGCTGGGTGAAGCAGAAAGCAAGGTACAGGAAGTGCCAACAGGATTACTGTGACCTACTTTACAATATTTATAACAGACCAAACAGCCTTCCAGTTTGAAATCTGACCCCTGCCTTTGCTTTATATTGTAGAATGTGTTCGGGTGAGCCGCGAGGTAATAAAACGCAGCACTGTATCTAGATAAAACAAATGAATGCTACAGACCCTACATTCGAATCGCGTACCTGAGATACACCGCCAGATCGTGTCGAGAATTCCCTGAGGTACATGCTGCCTAATTCAAAGAGAAAAGACGAGTGCGTGTGTCCGTGGGAGGCAATATACAGGGTGTTCACGCAATGACAGTATCAATGATTTTATAGGACAGTTGACTGTGATGTCGGTATGTTTGCGTAAAGTAATGGAGATAGTTTAATTTAGCAGAATTATGCGATTTTTGTCCTCTTAGAGATATGGCTGACAATTCCCTTGTCGCTGCATAATCGGATACCGACGTTTCGGGACAATGTGGCGGCTTCATCTACAAAAAATGAAATGTCCAGAAATGCATATTTCTACCATTTTAATCATCCATTTGTCCAGTGAGGCGACTCTGTAAACCATAATAACAGAATTCTTGAAGGCATTAATTGTAAAAAATGTGACTTTCACCCCACAACCGACGCGTCGACTGTCCTAATGTGAAGGTGTTTCAACGAAAGGAAGTTCCGAATATTCATTATGCTTTCTCCAGTGAGCCAAGTGTCTATCTTCTTCATCATCATCAGCATCATCATCATCATCATCATCATCTTTTAGTCTCGTACTCTTCCGTAGCGAGTTCTGCAAAGAGAGAGATCTAGTGAGCTCTCTTTCAATATCCAGTATCTTCCCATTTCCTTAAGGTCTTCCAGTATCTGCTTACGCCTCTTTTGTTTTTGCGTCCGTTCTACCTTTCTTTCAATAACACGTCACACGATGTGACCAGTTACCCTTGCTTCCTTGTGTTGTACCTATGATATTCTTTCTTTTGACTATATGCAGTACTTCTTCATCTTTCACGCGATCATTCCAGCTGATCTTCTCCCTCCTTCTCTTGCATTGCATATGTCCATCCTATAGACGACAAATGTATGTGTAAAGAGAATCGTTAGAATGAAGATGATAGGAGAATACAGAATTACTAACAGAAAATCTTGTGACATTTAGACTTTTGTACCGCAAATAACATGTGGAGTACCTGTCGATGAATTACAACCTCCGCAGTGGGAACCCGGGAACGGGACTTATGTTAGTTTCATCCAGTAAATAAAAATTAACAGGGTCTAATTATATGAGGGTCACTTACCATTTACCATCCCATACAAACTGCTACAGTAGGTATTTCATTGTGAGCAGTCGGAGGAAATGATGGGTTTGAAGCCTTGCACAACAATTATGTGGCGAATTCTCGAACTCAGTTATAGTTACTGCATCTAACAGGAGACAGGATATATAAAAAAGTTAAGCTATTCAGTTATAGGTCGGAACAGACCCTTAGCGCTCCAGGAGGTTGAGGATCCCCATATTTCCAGACAATCGGCACACGAAGGTGACAAGGATGTCAGCCCTATGCACCGTCCGGTACTCATTTCTTTGAGAGGTTCAGTCGAACCCAGTGCCATCGAAAGGATAAAGTCAATGAAAGATTCCAATGAACTTAACACGAAAAGAACCCGTGAGTTTCCGGCCTGTAGCGAAGTGACTCAACCAATTGCGCCATCGCGTAAGACACGACATGTACAACATTTATTGCTTGAGACTCTGTCCATTTCTGAAAGCCCATCGACTACCCAGCGACCCGCAGGGTAACAGGCTGCCGCAGATAAACACGTGCCTTGCAGATGGGCAACAGACCCAGCTACTTTTGATTTCATTGCTTTTGATTCTTAAGCCACAAGTATCGGCTAAAGTTTAATCAAAATTTATATACCAAATTATTCTAATTAATTTTAAATTATTTTATATGAAATACATTATATTGAGCTGAGGTACTCTATCAGTACAGTGACTAGAATACGATTTGTAAAACCAAGGGACTGGATTTCGATTTTAGCAGAAGCAGAAATACTCCAATGACTCCACAGTGTCCAGCCGGCTTTGGGACTTGTTCTATAAAACGTCCATATGTCGCATTCTATACGGTGGTAGTGCGCCCGAGGTATGACGCGGAGTTTAGCATGAGTGGAGGTATCCTGCTCCTCTTCCATTCTTCTTCACGACATGGAGTGCAATTAACGACGTGATAAACTTTAAATGATACCAAAAATTCCCTATTGATATGACAATTTTCGTCCTTATACAAAATTCTCCTTCCATTGACTGATGTTTTACATAATAACAGTAACTAATGACAATCGAAATGCCCGGTGTACCTTACCCCCAGGTGTACCTTACCCCCCGATGTACCTTAACCCCCGGTGTATCTTAACCCCCGGTGTACCCTACTCCTCGATGAGCCTTACCCCCCGGTGTACCTTACCCCCCCGGTGTACCTTACCCCCGATATACCTTACGTCCCGGTGTACCTTACCCCCCTGGGTGTACCTTACCCGTCAAAGAAAGGCAATTGGTTAAGAATCTAGGGTATGCTTCATCATTTGCACATTTCAGGTAAACACACTGGCTACCGAATTACGTATAACGGGGATCAAATACCGGTAAATGCAGGCACACTTCTGATTCTAGCTCTGTTCATACCGCCCTTGGGATCAAATTTTCATACCTAACTTTATTTCCTCAGAAGCTGGAGCCGAAAATTTTTCTCTGATCTAAAATCCGTGCAGATATTCGCCTTAGGACTTGGTGCTGTAGCACTAAGGGAACCTTCACCTGTACTTCTGGATGACATTCAAAATGGCTGCTAGCCACTAAGTAGCCACTATATCTTTAGGGTTCCAAAGGTACAAAATTCTTGGTTGAGGAACGTTAGCTTCTTGTGTCCGTGTGACTGCTCATTTATTATGAGAAATTTAACAATGGAAGCGGCTTGATTTTGCTTTGGAACACTGCATTTTGTGTCGAGTGAAGTCATCAAATACACCTCTTTTAAAACAAATTACTTAAGAAATATACCGACTTAAAGACAACAGTTAGGTTAACTCCTAACTAAGAACATGTTATTTCTAAGCGTCAAATAGTCATTTAAGACACTGACGTATAGGAAGTTGCAATAGATTGATCATGTGACTAGTATGAGGTTAAGTAAGAAATTTACAGAGAATTTCGATATGGAAGACGATTTCAAGGGAAGGAAATGAGACGAGAAACTAGTGTACCTGCTGGTGGCAAGTGGTGGACGATCCTGCTAAGTGATGAAGTCGTGTCTTACCTGTGATGAACTTTCAGTTTATTCTAGCAGAGTTCTGAGCCACCTGTAGACGCGCACTGTGGTGTCATTTTTTATCCAACCGCTTACTGTGGTGTACGGTTGCGAAAGCTTCTGAGGAACACACAGGCAACGAGGCCTAGTACAGCAGATTTCATTCTCGGAAACATATCACACGAGAACAAATAAGACGATTCAGCAAGGTGGTGAAACAGAACCACATTTTCAGAGGCCAAGAATGCTTCACTTAAGAGACGTGCCCCGGCGCATTATCATGGTTAACAACGAGTCCTGGTTCCACCACAATTTCGGTCGTTTTCTGCGAATATGCTCCTCAGATGTTGCAAAACCTCCTGGCATAATGCTGGTTAACCACTTGGACTGATGGAGTAACTTCCCAACAGGAAAGCCCTTTTAGTCAAAAAGGACTTCTGGAGGGGCGCCTTAAACCCTCAGTATATCCGACCGAAGTTTCCCCAAGTTTAATCGAGAAATCCACTCAGTAGTTTGTGTTCTTCGCATGGCATCGTCACGGAAATATGTTTATTTTTAGTGAATATCATCCCGTTGTGTTGATAGTAGGTAGAAACTTGTAGTTATATATAATAAATAGAATCGTGTTGTGTTTGGGCAGGTATTGACTTCATTTTTGTGAAATCTGTTTTTTTTTTAATTTCATGCGTTTGGGATGCATTTCTCCCCAGGCTGAATCAAAACTTTATGCAAATGAGCTTTTCCTTCAAATTTCTTTTTTTTACCATTGCACAACAGCCCAAGTGGGCCAGGGCCTCATTATCGAGAATTCACGATCACACACAGACACACCACACTCGATAGGACTCCTCTGGATGAGTGATCAGCCCCCGACGAAGAGAACTGCACCTGACAACACACAACACTCACAGGAGACAGAAATCCATGCCCCACTGGGATTCGAACCCGCAATCCCAGCAAGCGAGTGGCCGCAGACCCACGTCTTAGGCCGCGCGGCCATCGGGATCGGCTTTCCTTCAAATTATCCAATAAAAATTCGGGATATCACTGTCAGTACAAAAAAAAATGTGTAAATATCCTTTGAGAAGGCACGCAAAGAGTTCTTGTTGCAAACTTCAGTAGACTGGATGATATGGTAGTGATACTAGTTTACCTAGCTGCACAAGACTTTTCTACATGCATTTCTCGCTGCTGGCGGTGAGATAGCGAACTTTAGAATATGCCACTACGCATTTAAATAAAAGTTTGGACACTGCAATACGTATTTGTTAAAAACATACCTGAAAATATAAGCACTTCCATAACACGCCTTGCTCAAACCTGTATTCAAGTCGCTAGCGGCCACCTTTAATACTTTCTGTAACAGATGTTGTAAAAGATTAATTATTTCATTGTTCAGTACAAGTTATGTTGAACGTTGACATTAATACCCTTCTTTCCAATGTGTTTGTTTTACTTTCAAAAGGTCATGGCTCCATTATCAATAATTATCCAACGAGATGCAACACAAAGCAGTCTATTTATTATTCTGCGGGTTCACTCTACATGTTTCGGGAGTCAACCATGTCAAGCTAGCTTGGCCACGTTGGAGGGAGGTAGCTGCACAAGTACCGGAGGCTGTAGTTACAGTTTTGTGTACTCCTGATGATGGGTGTGGTTGACACCCGAAACATGTAGAGTGAACTTGCAGAATAATAAATAGACTGCTTCTTTGTGCTGCATCTCGTTGGATAATTATTAATATTGATCAGCGATGCTCGGAATCATAAACAAAAAAGTCAACAAAAAGTTTCAAAATTTTAATCATGTAACTATAATGCTGTTCGCCAAATTTGACTCATGTAACGACGAAGTTGAATAAACCTTCCTGAATCATTCGTTATGCTATCACGTAGAAAATTTCGTTTATTGCAACTCAAGTACAGTTTGCCGTACCTTACTGTTCCTGAATCCTTTAGGCGTATTATCTGCAGGTAAACTTACGCCTCTCAGTTTCTTTGTCATGTCAAATAATGTTCCGTTTGTTTCAATCACTGCAGAGCGTATCTCACGTGATTCATTCCACAAAGAGACCTTGCTGCGCTCAGAAAGGTCTGAATTTAATTTAATGCCTGTGTGTTTATTGTACAGTGAGCAGGCGGTAGGAAGCTTGTTGCAAATTACCTGGTAATTAATTCGCTTTCAGGCCTTCACTAGTTCAAATTCGAAATAAAATGGAAGGTCTCGTTGAAATAAGGGTATAAGCATTGTCGCTTGTAATCTGATCTGTTGAACTGACCCAGAGTTTTAAGCTACTTGTGTGGGGATCGCTTAGTGAACAGCTACTTGAATAATTATAGGAAACCAGTGGCGTACCCAGGAAATTTGTTGGGGGGTGGGGGGTTCAACAAATTCAGTTGAGGACAGAGGACAGAGAACGGGGATCTGGGGGCGGTAGCCCTCTACCCCCTAGTGAAGGTTTCTGGAGGCAGCTGTAATTTGGTACAAGAAATTTCATTTCATATAATAAAAGTTTCTGAATGTTTGGTACTTTAAGACTATTTATGATGACAACCAATTTATTTGTCATTGTTAATGTAAAACAATTGCGAACCGACGGTAGTTTTAGAATTTTGCTGCCTTTTTTCCAAACATCTTTGAGTGCTGGCGTCCTAATTTCAGCAATTTTTTAACAGTTTTCACAATCGGGTTGAGTTTGGCACGATTTTTGAGGGCCTTCGGAATTTCGAGGGGGGTTGAACACCCCAACCCCCCCCTCGGTAAGCCACTGTAGGAAACCACCTGTAGACAGTGAAATATGCATAGATACTGGACCTGTGACACTTTGTATCTACACCAAGCGTAGGATGGTATCACAATTCGTAGTTTATTTTACAAGGTTGCTTCCGATTATGAGTCTATGTAATATAGATGTTTGAAATTAACCTATTAGTTATTTTCGAAAGAATCAGTGACTGTAACTGAATAAGCTACCCTGGTAATGAAATTTGTACAAGAATGTTCAACACTAGCTTCTTACTAACTCTTCTACAATCACTGTATTCCGCACATCGAAACAATCCACAATTTCCTCATCAACTGATGTGCCCTAAGTCGCAAAGTAAACTAGCACATCACAGGCCTACATGTACACAAGTGACCACTATATGGTCAGGATAGCGTAATCGTTATAGTGACTCGTTACGGGCTGGACGTGCCGGGGGTAGAATCCCGGTGGGAAGATGAGACTTTCCGCGACCTTCCAGACCAGCTGTGGGGCCCTCCCAGCCTGTATGCAATGGGTACCGGGTTTCTTTCCCAGGGTTAAAGGGGCCGGTGCCTGATGTCCACCCACCCCCATCTACAGTCGAGGTTAAAGAAGGATTAGAGCTACACCTCTGCTGCCCCTCGGCCTTTCTGGCCTGTACTAGGGTGACCTTTACATTTTACCGTATAAATAAATAATGTAATATCCGCTAAAACCTGAATGAAAACGCTTTTCATTTGTTGCATAACGTTTCGTAATTCTGTCCGTTTCCACGTTTCCTTCGTATTCCCTTCCAATCTGTAATGTTCTTCATCTTATCGCCTTTTTCCTTCACTTCCTTTCTCTCACCCTTTGTGTTACTAAAGTGTACATATATACTTTAAAAGCACGTCATCTTAGGAGAACAACAGTGCAAAGCGCCCTCTACCCTCTCAGTTAAACGCAGCGATTTTACTGTGTGACGTAATACCTGATGGAAAAACTGAGTAAACTGCGCAGTTTTTACGGGAAATAGCGCAGGCCTCAGAACTGTCCTTTCCAATCATCTTTAACACAGAGAACTGCGAAGTTCACTCCGGGAATCCCACTCATATTCAGTTCAGTTTTTCATGCAGTTTTTTACACAGTTAAATTACACGGTTTAATTTAGAGTGTGTGAAGCCCTTAAGACATCTGTTGTGCACTTCGCTGCTTTATTTAACCTTTTGACGCCTAACGACCACTATAGTACCGCACCGCTAACCTCTAAACGTTGCATTTTATATATTTATTCAACAAATATAGGTACTTAATATTTTAAACATGGTATATACTCTCCGTTCTTTTTCTCTTAAAATGCAGTTTGTTTCATAATTCTAACGTATTTCGTTCCTGTATTATTCACATTTTATGTACAGAGTGTACCAAATTAAAAAAAAAAATCCGTCGCCAAAAGGTTAATGGTTTTCGACGAGGTCAGATTCCACTGTGAAAGTACGCAAACGCATTCGCCATCTTGTACAAGTACCACAGATTAATTTCCTACTGTCTAGTCTATAAAATGTAACGTAAAAAAGTATCATAAGGTGACGTTCTTGTAAAATGTAGCAGTGTAGTTGTGATATAGCAAATGTAGCAGTGTAGTTGTGATATAGAAAATGCAGCAGTGTAGTTGTGATATAGCAAATGTAGCAGTGTAGTTGTGATATAGCAAATGTAGCAGTGTAGTTGTGATATAGCAAATGTAGCAGTGTAGTTGTGATATAGCAAATGTAGCAGTGTAGTTGTGATGTAGCAAATGTAGCATTGTAGTTGTGATATAGCAAATGTAGCAGTGTAGTTGTGATATAGGAAATGTAGCAG
>Ga0123355_10002859_pt1 | contig 24536 bp, 25 predicted proteins | sample TergutEmb28metaG_3_FD_89872 | JGI IMG/M metagenome (GOLD analysis project Ga0123355, IMG submission 89872) | Embiratermes neotenicus P1 segment gut microbial communities from Petit-Saut dam, French Guiana - Emb289 P1 | ecosystem: Host-associated > Arthropoda: Insects > Digestive system > Gut ... | reverse complement strand
ATCGAGCGGTAATCCATGCTGGTGATCTCAGTGCGCGCGCTGATAATCTGCTCGATCACGCTCTCGTCCTTCGAACCCGCCGCCACCGCCCGGGAAACGTACTCGGGAAACAACGCGGCCGAATCGGCGGTGGAAAAGAACTTGGCAATGGTGGAAGAGCCCGCCCCGCTCACCTTAATATCAAAGCGCTTTAGCTGGCGCTGGAACGCGTCCATACCGGCAAGTTCGCTCCCGGCATAGCGCTCGGTGGGATCCAGCGTTTCAAGCGCGGCCACAAAGCCCCCGGCGTTTTTGTACAGGCTCTTGTCTACCCGGATATTCTCGTAATGCATAAATACGACCTCCTGATTTTTTATGTTTGCGATGTACGATTGACTTATTTAGATCACAAACGGGCTGTCCTCATCCCCGCCGGGAGCCGGGCTTGTCAACTGCGGAGATGGTGGAAACGTCTTAGAAGCGGCCTTGCGAAGGCAGCCCCGAAGCTCGCCAAGCTGCTGCATATCCAGTTTGGAGGCAAGCTGCCCGGCCAGCGCGGGGGAAAGCTCGGGCAGAGCAAGCCCGGCCAGCCGGATAATCTCCCCGCGCAGCCCGGCCAGGTAAGCATCCCCAGCCCTGGCCTTTTCGGAAAGCGCCGCATACTGCGCCTTGAGAGCGGCAAACTGCCCGGCGCTCAAAGCAAGATTTTCCGGCCTCTCCGCACCGAACAGCTTGCCCAGCTCCATCACCCCGCCGCATTGTCCGCCCCTGGCCCGCTTGGTCACGCCCGCACCCTTCTGGGAGGGCACGGCCACAAAGCTCCACTCGTAGGCGTCGGTGGGATTAACCAGCCGGTGATAACAAAGCAAACCCTCATAATACGCCCCCTTGTTGTGGGAGCATGGCGCGGTTTTGATATCCGCCCCGCAAATCGAGCAGATAACCTTCTCCACCGAGCAGCCCACGCTCACTTCCTTCTTGATCCCGCCGTCAATCTCGAAGATAAGCTCCTCGTTCTTGGGCGATCGCAGCATGTAGGCCCACGCACGCAGAACATAGTAAGGTTCGCCCAGCGAGTTGAGATTGCCTGTATCCTCCAGCGCGGCGTCAAATATGCGCGCGCTCTGGTTTTTGGCCTTGGCGCTGTGGTCGAACACCCCGGTTTTGCCGACAAACAGCCCGGCAAGAATTTCCAGCGACTCCTTGGGGAACCGCTCGTAGTCCCGGTCAATTTCGTTGTCGCACAAAATCAGCGAGAAGACGAACACCTCCTCCCGCTTAAGGGGACGGCGGGCAAAGCGGTTGATCTTCTCCATCTGCTCGTCCGTAATGGCCGTGGCGGCAACACTTTTTTCAATAACACTATTGATTGATAACACCACCTTCATAGTTGTCAGGAAATAGGAATTAGTGTTTGTCAGGCGAAGGGCTTCGGCAACTGGCCTTCCTTGATAGTGCGATGCGACTGTCATGCGTTTTAGGCGTAACCCCCCAGGCAACAACGGTTCAAGGGAGTCGGGGGGGGATTCTAAAGGGGGGCAGGTGGGGTCGCTGACCCCGCCCTCCTTTAGCGGCCTTTTTTTGGCCGCGCAAAAAAAGGAACGCCCGCCCGGCGAGTGCAAGCGGGAATGGAGAATAAGTGTTTTTGCATTAGCTTCGCCCCTTGTTTTGTGCCGCGGCTTCAAGGGCCAGCGCGCGCGCGTTGGTCAAGCGGATACCCGCGGTCTCGACTTCATCCTGCAAGTTGATGTCGTTCCAGATCGGCGTGGTGGTGGCGCTGTGGCCGCCCAGCCGCAGGAAGGTATCGCAGATTTTGGTCAGCACCGGATTTAACAGGCGGCGGTAACTTTCCAGCTCGCTGGTAAGGATATCGGCCTGCTGGGCGCTCATCCGCTCGGTGGTGGCCCACGAAAGCCCCAGCATAAACGGCGGGATGCCCAGTTTGGCTATGATCTGCTCAAGCATCTGCCTCACCGGTACGGCGCTATTGAGCATCTGGTTATCCGCGCCGATCACCTTGATATCCACATCGCCCACCGCAACGAAATCCTGCACCGGGCCGCCCTTTTGCGAGCTGCCCATCACCGCGCTCCACTCTTTGGAAATACCCTGTGCGATATCTTTCGCCTGCGCTTTGTCTACCCGGTCGCCCCCCGGCTTGTAGGTAACGGCGTAACGCAGATTGCCCATCCGCTCAAAATTTTGGCCCACGCTGGCGAAAATCTTCATCAGGATATCGCTGACAAAGGGCAGGCTGCTCAGCAGCGGTTGCCCGCGCACCTCCCCGGCAGGCGGGTTAAGCGGGGTGAACAGCACCAGCGCGGGATACCGTACCGGAACGGGCTTCATGCCCTCAAAAGTGCAGAGCTGGGCGTCCAGCGGGCCATCCCCCCGCCGGATGTGGACATCCCGCAGCCGTGCGTTGTAAAGAGCGTAAATTCCCTCTCCGTCGGCTGTCGGAACAATCTCGCCCACCGCGTTGCCGTAAGCGATCAAGCTGTGAAGATAGATATTCACGAACTGGTGCAGCCCCTGGGAAGCAGGCCCCACCCGCACCGAGCTGACAAAGCGGTTTAGCTTATCCTGCAAAAGCGGGTCGGAGCAGTTCATATCAAAGCTGCCGGTAAGCCGGACAATCTTGTCCAGCGCCGCGTCGATGATGGGAATACCCTCCCGCATGGCGTCGAGTAGCCCGATATCGGGCGGGGCAAGCGGGGTGTAGTTCATCCACCCCCCGAACGGATGCCCGTCCCGGCGGGCAGTCTGCACAGCCAGAGACTTCCGCTCATCGCCGCGAAACTTCAAAAGGTCTTTCAGGCCCAACTTATCACTCCTCGTAAATGGGAATTGGAAATTAGGAATTGGCTGTTTGAATCAATGGGATTTGTGGCACACTTTACTTGGCTGGGTGAGCCTCCGCCTAACCGCAAAGCTGGTGGGTTTATTCTTGGGGCGGAGCGCCCCATACAATATTAATAATTAAATGCCTTTAAACGGCCTTTTTGCCCGTACAAAAAGGATCCCGGGTTTGGGGCGGAGCCCCATTCTGGGGTATGGGGGCGAAGCGCCCCATTTCAAATTTATCGAAGATACCGATTATTCCCGACGGATGCCCCCAGCCCAAAATCCACTTTCGGGTTTGGCGCTTAGATACTCAAGCGCAAAGTAGCGGATCTCATCCATGGCGTGGTCGTCTTTCTTATAAGGGATATCCCCGCCGGCCTTTTCATCCCAGCGGTAGAGGGAGAACTCCCGGATCGCGTCCTTGCACCCGGGATGAAAGAAAACCTTACCTTCACCCAGCGCCCCTGCCAACGTGCGGATACCATCCGACACATCGTTGCGGGCAGCTCTCGCGGGCAGCTCACGCCTGCGCAGCGCCTGAATAAAGCTGGCGGCCGAAGGGTCAACCAGCACGGCCTCCACGGAAAGTTCGCCGATAAGATCGGTCAACGCGTCCGCGTATTCCTCATCGGTCAAAAGCGCCCCCTCCAGCCGGGAATCATAGTAAAACTCCCGGATCCGGTACCAGAGCCCGTCCGCGCACCCCCACAGCCCAAAAGACGCGGGGTTGACAGTGCCGTAATCGCATGAGACCACATAGCGCTCGCAGCCGGGAATATTCTCGCGCAAATGCTTTACCACACAAAACATTGGGTAGACAAGCCCCTTGGCCGCCACCCACCTGCCAAGCACAAAGCGCTGGTAAAAAGGCCCGCGGTATAGCCGCCGGTATTTGGCCAGCACCGCCGGGGAAAGGGAGGGGTTGTCAGTCATGGCGAAGTGCAGGTAAAGGGCGTTTTTTCCATTCCGGTGCAAAATCCATTCCTGGTAAAACCAGTGGGTGGGGTAGGCCGGGTTGCACGAAAAGAAAAACTTTGCCCCCTCCCGCGAGCACCGGGCCAGCGCCTGCTCCACAAAAGAGCGCGGCATGATCGCCACCTCATCCAGCAAAATACCCGCGAAAGTCGCCCCCTGAATCAGATCGGCGCTGGCCTCGTCCTTTCCCCCAAAAAGCGAGAACCCCAGCGGGAAGCCGCTGCCGATCTCCAGCCGGTTTTGGGATGAGATTAACCGGCAGGGAACGCCCATCCCCCGCAGCGCCTCCATAAGCGGCCGGACAACATTTCGCCGCAGGGATGTAATCGTCTTGCCGCACATGGCCAGCTCCCCCCGCCCAACACAGCAGAGCGCCCAGAGCGCAAAGGAAAGTGAAAGGCTCAGCGTCTTGCCCGAGCGCACCGCCCCATCGCAGATAACGGCGTCGCAGTCTTTGTAGGGGCTGGAATCGCACCACCAGTTGAGGGCAACCAGCTGCTTTGGGGAAAACTTTCTAATCGCCATCGAAATCGCCGCCCATCGCCGGATACTCCCAAACCTGTTGAGATTGCGCGGCGCTCTCGCGCAAGGCCCGGTAAAACTCAGAAGGGCAGGCGTCCCCCTTCCCCTTGTCGAGCGAAAGGAGAAGATCAAGCGCGCGTATGCGGTCGAAGAACTTCACCTCGCAGCTGCCACTGCTCCACTTCAGGGACGAAACCCCAAAGAGATCAAGCCGCTCAACATCTCCCGGGCAAAAGTCCTCCCCCGAAGACGCGAGCTTAACACCGTCTGCCGCATTGTATCCGGCCAGACGTAAAAGGGCGCGCAGGGCAAAACTTCTCGCGTTTTTCTCCAGCGCTTTTTCATGGCGTTTGATCCTGCGCCGCACCGCCGCCTTGTCAAGCAGAGAACAGGCGGCCGCATCGGCCAAACGCGGCTCAAACCCCGCCCGGCGCGCGGCCTCCCAGGGGTTTGCCAAATGCGCGCAAAACGCGGCAAAAAGCTCTTCCCGCTCGGGCATCGGGCGCTGTGTGTTATCCGTCGTCACCGCCTCCTTTCCAAAAGGCCCTTCACCCATATCACGAAAGCAGCCCTTTGCGCACTAAAAAAGAGGACGCTTTCACCCGTCCTCGCAAAACCTGTGCTTTATGCGCATATTCTCAAAAACCCGAACGGTCGCGAGTTTCCACAGCACGCCTGCGGCGGCTTACAGCGGCGCAACGAGCAGATTTCACAACCTGCGCCCTTTTTGTTTTTTGCGGCATAACGCCGGATGGTTTTGCCCTAGCCGGGAGGGCGCTCCGATTTCCCGCAGTATGCCTGGGGCACACGCATTTGCGTTGCCTTCGGCACCCTACTTTTCCACGTGGAAAAGCAGGCAAAACACGCCGGGGAAAGCCGTGAGCGATAGCTTTGCACTGCAAAGCTGCGAGACTGCGCCTTCGCGCAGCGAACCCCCTCACGGTTCCCCCGGCCCCCCTCCCGCCAATAACAGGAAATTCCGCTGAGAAAAATGAGAACTCGCTGTTTTTATCACAGAGGTATAAATACATCCACGCCGTCCACTCAAACATCTCATTTTTCTTTGCGCTCCACTTGATTTTGATGTGGCTTTGCCTACACTGGCAAAAGGGGGTTTCTTAAGGGGGATGAGGACATCGTCCGTCCCCCCTTAAGCGGCCCTTTTGGTTGCTTTTGGGGCCGCGGCCAAAAGTAACCCGGGGGATATGGGGCGGAGCGCCCCATTCATTTAAAAATCAAAATGTCTTTAAGCCCTTAAATGGTTCTTTGCCGTTGCCCAAAAGCAACTCCGGGTTTGAGGCAAAAGCCGTGAGCGGTAGTTTTGCACTGCAAAGCTACGAGGCGGCGCCGTCGCGCAGCGAAACACCCCATTGACAAATCCATCGGAGATACAAGAAAGAACTGCGGCGTATACCGCAAAAATATGAGAAATATATCCATTAAAATCAAAAGGAGCCACCAAAGATATGGAATACCTTGCAACCCCCACCGATGTAGCCATAATCGGGGCCGGGCACGCCGGCGTTGAGGCCGCGCTTGTCTGCGCGCGGCTGGGCGTGCGCGCGGCGCTGTTTACGCTCAGCCTGGACGCCATAGCCAACATGCCGTGCAACCCGTCTATCGGCGGCACGGCCAAGGGGCATTTGGTGCGGGAGATCGACGCCCTTGGCGGCGAGATGGCCAAAGCCGCCGACGCCGTTACCATTCAGGGCAGGATGCTCAACCGGGGTAAGGGGCCTGCCGTCCACTCGCCACGTGTTCAGGTGGACAGGTCTGCCTATCATATCCAGATGAAGCGGATGATAGAGCGGCAGCCGGGGCTGATGATCCGCCAGGCCGAGGTCACAGAGATACGGCTGGATGAAAACGGCAGGGTTTGCGCGGTTGTGACTGATCAGGGGGCGGTGTACAGTTGCCGGGCGGTGATAGTCTGCACCGGGACATATCTGCGGTCACGGATTATTGTGGGAGAGGTCAGCCAAGCGAGCGGCCCGGACGGGATGCGCAATTCCACCCGGCTGACCGAATGCCTGGCCAGGCTTGGGCTTCCGCTGCGCCGGTTTAAGACGGGGACGCCCGCCCGCGCCCACAGCTCGACTATCGATTTTGATCTTCTGGAAGCGCAGACCGGGGATAATCCCATCCTGCCGTTTTCCTTTGAGACCAAGACGCCGCCCCAAAATAAAATTATCTGCCACATTGCCTATACCAACGCCGAAACCCACCGCATTATCCGGGAAAATCTCGACCGCTCCCCCCTTTACGGCGGCGAGATAGTCGGCGTCGGCCCGCGCTACTGCCCGAATATCGAGGACAAAGTCATGCGCTTTTCCGACAAGCCGCGCCACCAAATATTCGTCGAGCCAATGGGGCTGGACACCGAGGAAATCTACCTGCAAGGCGCGTCCTCGTCCTTCCCCGAGGAAATTCAGCTGGCCTTTTACCGCTCGATCGAGGGGTTTTCCCGGCTGGAAATCATGCGCACCGCCTACGCCATCGAGTACGACTGCGTTGACCCCACCACCCTGCGCCCCACCCTTGAGTTTGGCGGTATTCCCGGCTTATACGGAGCCGGGCAGTTTATCGGCACATCCGGTTACGAAGAGGCCGCAGCGCTAGGGATGGTGGCTGGAATCAATGCGTCGCACTATATATTGGGAAAATCACCCTTTGTCTTGGAGCGATCCAGCTCGTACATCGGCACCCTGATTGACGATTTGACCACCAAGGGCTGCGAGGATCCCTATCGCATGATGACTTCGCGCTCCGAGTACCGGCTGCTGCTCCGCCATGACAACGCCGACGCCCGCCTCACCCCGCTGGGCAGGGAACTCGGACTGATTTCGGACAGCCGGTGGCAAGATTTCCAGCACAAGGTGGAGCAAATCGAGCGGGAGATAAAACGCTTGAAGGGGACGTCGATCCCGCCGTCTGAAAAACTGGCGGAGCTGCTTGTTTCATGTGGAACATCCGCGCCGGCCAGCGGATCCAACCTCGCCGAGCTGATTAGGCGGCCGCAGCTAAGTTATGGCGCGCTGGCCGAGGTGGACGCCGCCCGGCCCGATCTGCCCGCTGATGTGGCCGAGCAAGTTGAGCTGGACGTCAAATATGAGGGGTATATCCGCAAGCAAGTGCAGCAGGTGGAGCAGATGAAAAAGCTGGAGCGGGTGCTGTTGCCGGATGATTTAGACTACGCCGGTCTTAAAGGAATCCGCCTTGAAGCGCGGGAAAAGCTGGCCAAAGTGCGTCCGCGCAGCGTGGGGCAAGCCTCGCGGATATCCGGAGTTAACCCGGCGGATATCTCGGTGTTGTTGATTTATTTAGAAAAGCGGGGTGGAGCGCCCCATTCAATATCCATCGGAGATACAGAATAATATTCTAAAGTGTAGCTTGCGGTTAGGATTGCGCAGCCTTCGGCATTTGCACTGCCTGCGGCGCCCTACTTTTCCTTGTGGAAAAGTAGGCAATACACACCGGGGAAAGCCGTGAGCGATAGCTTTGCACTGCAAAGCTGCGAGACGGCGCCTTCGCGCAGCGGATCCCCTCACGGTTCCCCCGGCCTCCCTCCCGCCAATAACAGGAAATTCCGCTGAGAAAAATGAGAACTCGCTGTTTTCATAACAGAGGTATTAGTTCATCCTCGCCGTCCGCTCAAGCATCTCATTTTTCTTTGCGCTCCATTTGATTTTTATATGGCCTACGCCTACGCTGGCGAGAGGGGGTTTCTTAAGGGGGATGAGGACATTGTCCGTCCCCCCTTAAGCGGTCTTTTTGGTTACTTTTGGGGCCGTGGCCAAAAGTAACTCTGGGGTATGGGGGCGAAGCGCCCCATATAATATCCATCGGAGATACCGATACTGTCAACTGAAACGGAGGGGGATCACACAATTGACAGAACTCATCACACTAGCAAAGCAATACGAAATTGAATTAACCCCGCCGATGGCCGAGCAGTTTGCGACCTATCAGCGGCTGCTTCTCTGCTGGAATGAGCGTATGAATCTCACGGCTATCACCCAGCCGCGGGAGGTTTTGGAGAAGCACTTTCTGGACAGCCTCATACCGCTGGCGGCGTGGGGGCTATTGCCGGGCGCGCGGGTTATTGATGTGGGGACGGGGGCGGGGTTTCCCGGCATACCCATGAAGATTGCGCGGCCGGACATCGAACTCACATTGCTGGACAGCCAGCTTAAGCGCACCGAGTTTTTGCGGGAGCTTTCGCGGGAGCTGGGGCAGGAGAACCGGATTATCCATGGCCGGGCGGAAGAGGCCGCGCACGATCCTGCGTTGCGGGAATCTTTTTGTGCAGCGACGGCGCGGGCGGTGGCGGCGTTGCCGGTGCTGTGTGAGCTGTGCCTTGGGTTTTTGCGGCCGGGCGGAGTGTTTTTTGCGATGAAGGGGCCGGACAGCGTTAAGGAGGCGGAGTCGGCGCGCGAAGCCGCCGCGATTTTAGGCGGCGGGGAGATAAAATCCTGCGCGTATGCCCTGCCCTCGTTTGGCGAGCGGATTATTTATCTGGTGGAGAAAGCATCGCAAACTCCGGCAAAATACCCGAGGAAGCACAAGCAGATGACAAAAGCGCCGCTGTAAAAGGGCGCTTTTTTTGTTTGCGGGGCGAAAACCGCGATGGATAATACTGGAATATCCCGCCGGGGTGTGCTATTCTGAACTTGTAGCCGGAGGACAAGCATTAGCCGCGATGGCCGACCATCGCCGACCTGTGGGGGTGACATTATGGCACTAGGGATTTTGCAGAGACGCGGCGACAAGGAGATCAACCGGGTGGTTCTCTTGCCGGTGGGCAACATTGTGTCCAACCGCAGCCAGCCCAGAAAGCACTTCGACGAAGCGTCCATGCGGGAGCTGAGCCAGAGCATCCTGGGCAACGGCCTGTTGCAACCTGTGACTGTCCGGCGGCTGGAAGGCGGAAAGTTCGAGCTTGTCGCGGGGGAACGCAGGCTGATGGCCTTCCGCGATTTGGGCAAGGCGCAGATACCCGCCATCATAGAGGACTACACCGACGAGCAGAGCGCCTTTCTCGCTCTGATAGAAAATTTACAGCGCCGCGACCTAAATTATTTCGAGGAGGCCGCTGGGATCGACCGGCTGATGCGCGAGCTCAGCTTAACGCAGACACAGGTGAGCCGGAAGATCGGGAAGGCGCAGTCAACCATCGCGAACAAGCTGCGGCTGCTCAAGTATTCCGAGGACATACAGCAGATGATGCTGACAGCCAATCTGACCGAACGCCACGCCCGCGCACTGCTGAACCTGCCCGACATAACCGATGTTGACGCCATCGAATACGTGATAAAGAGCGGCCTCAACGTGGAGCAGACCGAAAAGTACGTGCAGCGGGTGCTGGACGAACACGCCCGCCCCAAGACGATCAAGACTGTCATCATCAAGGATATGCGCATCTTCCTCAACTCGATCAACAAGGCGGTCAAGATGATGCAGAGCGCGGGGATTGATGTGACCTCCCAGAAAAAAGATCTGGACGGCCACATCGAGCTGGCGATTAAAATCCCCAAGGCGTCTGTCTACCGCAAGGTGATGTCCGGACAGCCCGGACAGATCCGGGAAAGCGTTTGACACTATCCTGCAAAGGATAGAATATATATCCCATCCCATGCTGATTGCAACAAAAGCCGCTGGCCCCTGGCGGCTTTTGTTGCGCCTTTTTGTGGGCGCCCTCCCCTGCCCTTGCGTCCGGAGCGCGTTAAATTATAGAGTTCCACATGGAACATTAGTAGGCTTGCACTGCCTGCCGGCGCTCCGACTTCTCGCAGTATGCCTTCGGCGCCCTACTTTTCCTCGTGGAAAAGCAGGCAAAACACACCGGGGAAAGCCGTGAGCGATAGCTTTGCACTGCAAAGCTGCGAAACGGCGCCTTCGCGCAGCGAACCCCCTCACGGTTCCCCCGGCCCCCCTCCCGCCAATAACAGGAAATTCCACTGAGAAAAATGAGAACTCGCTGTTTTTATCACAGAGGTATAAATCCATCCTCGCCGTCCGCTCAAACATCTCATTTTTCTTTGCGCTCCATTTGATTTTGATTTTGCCTATGCCTACACTGGCAAGAGGGGGTTTCTTAAGGGGGATGAGGGCGTTAGCCCGTCCCCCCTTAAGCGGTCCTTTTGGTTACTTTTGGGGCCGTGGCCAAAAGTAACTCTGGGGCATGGGGGCGAAGCGCCCCATTCATTTAAAAATCAAAATGTCTTTAAGCCCTTAAATGGTTTTTGCTTTTTGGCAAAAGCAACTTCGAGGCATGGGGGCGGAGCGCCCCATCCAAAATTCATCGGAGATACCGAGAAATGCCCTCGACTTTAAAAAAGAACACGAATCATCTACTCCGCGTTGGAACAAAACAGTAGAATTTTATTTCAATTGATGGTATAATGTCTACTGAAAGGCGTGGACATTATACGTATGAGCGACGGCTCGCCGCTAAAGCGGTAACCGCCTTTCGATGTGCAAGCATGTCGTATCTTGTAGATATGATATGCTGCATGTAATCCGGCAAGAGAACTTGTCGATGAATTGTAAAGACGGGGGCTAGAGCTGCGAATGGGCAAAATAATTGCGGTAGCGAATCAAAAAGGCGGGGTGGGCAAGACCACCACGGCTGTAAACTTGGCTTCGGCGCTGGGGCGGGCGGGCAAAAAGGTGCTGATGATTGACATTGATCCCCAGGGCAACGCGACCAGTGGGCTTGGGATTAACAAGCGGGAGATCGCGGTTTCTACATATAACTTGATGATTTCCGACGCGAAGATTGAGGACGTCCTCACCAAGACGCGCTTCAAGAACCTCTCCATCCTGCCCTCAAACATGAGCCTGGCCGGAATTGAAATCGAGCTGGTGGAGATGGAGCAGCGGGCATATCGGCTCAAGCAGGCCATCGCGCCAGTCAAAGACCACTTCGACTACATCTTCATCGATTGTCCGCCGTCGCTGGGGCTTATTACGCTTAACGGACTATCGGCCGCGTCGGGGCTGCTCGTTCCCATCCAGTGTGAATATTACGCGCTGGAAGGGCTGTCCCAGTTGATTTCGACTGTGCGGCAGGTAAAGCGGCTGTACAACCCGGATATCGAGGTTGAGGGCGTTTTGCTCACCATGTTCGATTCCCGGCTGAACCTCACATCCCAAGTAGTCGCCGAGCTGAAGCGGCACTTTGCGGACAAGGTTTACAAGACGGTGATCCCGCGCAATGTGCGCCTTTCCGAAGCACCCAGCTACGGGCTGCCGATACAGTACTACGATCAGCAGTCCCGGGGCGGACTGGCGTACAATGAACTGGCGAGAGAATTTTTGCGCAAGCAGAAGGCCCTGGAGACGAGCTGAATACCCCAGAGCAGGATCTATGTAAGATATGAGGAGGCAGGCGTAAAATGGCAAAGCGCAGCGGTTTGGGTAAAGGGCTGGACGCCCTTTTTATAGACAACAACACCGAGGACGGAACCATTACCACCCTGAAAATATCGGAACTGGAGCCGAACAAAAGCCAGCCGCGCACCGTGTTTAACGAGCAGGCCCTGCGCGAACTTTCGGATTCCATCCGCAGCCACGGGGTTTTGCAGCCGCTGGTTGTGCGCCCGATGGATCACGGCAGCTACCAGATAGTCGCCGGGGAGCGGCGCTGGCGGGCGGCCAGAATGGCCGGGCTGGGCGAAGTCCCGGTTGTGATAAGGCAGTTGGCCGACGATCAAACCCTGGAAATTGCCATCATAGAAAACCTGCAACGGGAAGATTTGAGTGTGATCGAGTTGGCGCTGGGGTATCAGGCCCTCATCGAGCAGCACGGCCTGACGCAGGAACAGGTGGCGGGAAAGCTGGGCAAATCGCGGCCTGTTATCGCGAATACTATACGCCTGCTGGGGCTGCCGAAATCGGTGCAGGAGCATGTGCAGACAGGCAGAATCCCGCGGGGACACGCCAAGGCTCTGCTTGCGCTGGAAGATCAAGAGCTGATCGCGCGGGTGGCGGAGCAGGTCGTTTCGGATAACATTCTGGTGCGCGATATAGAAAAAATGGCGCGAGATATGAAAAAGACGAAAGCCGAAACACAACAACGGCTCCCCTCCCCCAAAGAAAAAACAGGCCACGCATGGGCGGATAACTTTTACAGGGAAATGGAAATCGCACTCTCCGCCGAGCTGGGCAGAAAAGTGCGAATCGTCCCGAAGGAGAATAAGTCCACCCTCGAGCTGGACTTCTACAGCAATGCGGAGCTCACCGATATCGCAGCGCGGCTGACCAAGGCTTAGCCGGATTGTTCCATGTGGAACTCAAACGTATCTGTCTGTGCGGCCTAAAAAATTAGAACGCAGATGCCAAAGGCGCGAGCCAGTCGGCGCGCTGGGCGCCCCCTCGATTGCCAGCAGCTTCTTCTTGACGTCCTCCCCGTAAGCAGAGCGGGTGAAATCGCCGTCCGCCACATCAACCCGGTGGCAGGGAATGGCTATGAAAATCGGGTTTTCGGCTATTGCGGCAATAACATCCTGAGCTGCCGCAGGTTTGCCGATAGCCTCGGCCAGCTGCTGACAGCTGGCAGTCTGCCCGTAGGGGATTTCCAGGATGGCCTGCCACACAGCCTTTTGGAAGCCGGTCCCATTGGGGCTTAGGGGTAGGCTGGCGAAAGCGCCCCGCTCACCGTCTAGGTAGGCTCTCAGGCCGCCTATTGCCTGTTTTAGCAGAGGAGTCGGTTCCCTGTGCATACCGGCCAGGTCTATGGCGCCCTCCGGGCAGAGGTTGGTTATCTGCTCATCCTCCTGGGCGATGAGGGTGTTCCCGATATCGGTCGCATATATTTCATATTGCCTCATGGGGAGCCCTCCTTAAGGCGGGTTTTCGCAGCTTGCAAGACCATTGTATCACAACTTGCTATCCAAATCCATCTGGAAAGACATAACAGCGCAAAAAAAGGGGGCCGGCGGCATGTACTACCGCAAAGAGATGATAGCCACTAATTACGAGAGCGGCGCGAAGAATCTTCTGCGGCCTTCGGGGATGCTGCGCTATATGCAGCAGACGTCCGGCGAGCAGCTCAGCGACCTGGGGCAGTCCGGCCAGCGGCTTTACAGCGAGGGCATGGTGTTTTTGCTCTCCAAGATCAACATGCGGGTGCACCGCAACCCGGTTTGCGGTGAGCGGCTGAGCGTCGGCACGGCGGCCACACCGCCGAAGGGGGTCCGGTTTGTGCGCGAATTCGTCATTGATTCTCTGGACGGCGGGCGGCTGGTTTCCTGCTATACTTTTTGGGTGCTGGTTGACACCCAAAACCACAAGATACTGCGCCCGAGCGCGTACCCGTATACATTCCCGTGGGAAGAGCCGGGGCTTGAGGGGGTTGTCGGGGATATCGCGATTCCCAGCGATTTGCCGGTGGATGCCCAAATCAGCCGGATGGAGCGCAGGATACATTACAGCTATATCGACACAAACGCGCATGTAAACAACAGCGTGTACGCAGATTTTGTCTGCGACGCCCTCCCCTACGACTTGCTGGCCGCGCAAGGGGTTGCATGTATGGCGATCAGTTTTCAGCGGGAGGCCAGGCATGGGGATGTGCTTGAGATCCAAACCGCGGAGCTTGGCGGTGGCGCTTACAGGGTGGCCGGAACGAACGGCGGGGCTCCCTGCTTTGAGGCGTATGTGGAATTGAACTGATCTGGATAAGCGCAAAGCGACCTGACGATTTTGTCAGGCCGCTTTTTTTTATGGATGAAAGTTACCGCTGGGCCTGTGAAACTGAGCCTGCGCCGGAAACGCGCCGCGTTACTTCGGGGTCGCCGATATACCGCACGCTGGCCGCGCCGCTTACAACTACGTTAAGAGTGTCCGAGCAGGCAATGATGATACTGCCCGCCCCGCTGACATCTATGCGCGCATCCTTTGTCTGGAGTTCACCCGCTTCAATATTTACCACGCCTGCGGCCCGCAGGTCTGCGTGGTCGGCCGTGCCGCTAAGCGCTATGTTAGAGCTGCCGGAAACAGAGGCGTATAGCCGCTCGACTTCCACGGGTATCGATACTGTTGCCGCGCCTGAAACGCTGAGGCTAAAAGTCGGGGCTGTTATGGTATCCCAGCCGCTTGCGTCAACGGCTCCCGAAGCGCTTAACGACTCGAGATATGGGGTGTAAACGTACAACCGCGGAGTGTTCTGTGCGGTTGTGTTAAAATTCACATCCGAACGCACTCTAAGCATACCGTTCTCCACCGTAATCTGCATGTGTTCAAAGAGGTTTTCCTGTATCTCCACTCTGAGGGAGCTGGTGGCGGCCTGGCGGTAAATCACCCGGTAGTTGCCGCCCACACTCACGGCGTTGAAGGTCTCGACCTCAACCGGGAAAGTTGCCATCGCGCCGGAGCCGGTAACGCTGCCGATCCCACCGCCGCCGATCGAAAAAGTTACGCATCCCCCAAGCATCGTAAGCGCCAGCAGGGCGCAGAGGACGCGAATAGCTCTTGATTTAATCATAGGTTGATCTTCCTTTCGGTTAGATATGAGGTGGCCGCAAACAGCGTGGCGGCCTGAATAAGGAGCACCAGCACAACCATTGCCGCACCCGCGCCGGTAACAGATCCAATTGATATGTGGAAGAGCAGGCCGACACGATGCATGGTTCCGAAGGGCAACAGCAAAAAGCCAAACCAGCTCAGGACAGTGCCCATTATAACAAATGTTACAAGAAGACTCAATAGCACCCGCAGGCGGACACGGTAAAACACGCTTTTAGACAGCGCCCGAAAGAAGCAAAACATGATAAGAAACAGCGGATAAGCCGCAAAGCCGGCGCCAACCCCAAGAGCTATATCCCGCGCGGAGACATACTGGCCCATATCGATAGGGACAAAGCCGAAAGCAAAACTGAATGAATGGTGCAAAAGCCACCCCAGACTGACAAGGAACCCGATGGTATCCATAACCGCGGCGGGGATAATCCTGCCCAGCAGGAGCTTCCATGCGGGCAGTGGGGTGAGCAGGGGCAGGTACCCTCGCGGGGCGGAGAAGACCTCGTTGAGGCCGCTAAAGCTCACGATAGCGTTGGAGACAAAAATATAGTTGAGCGCAAGGGCGGAAAACACAATGGCCACAATCATCACGGCACCTGCCTGCGCGAATAGCACAGTCAGCAGCAAAAGCAGCAGGTTGACGCCCATCATGACCAAAAACGAGACTATACGTACGCCCAGATGGCTGCGCCCAGAGTAGTAAAATTGTTTAAACACCGGCAAACACCTCCAAATACACTTGCTCTACCGTGCGGCTGGACTGACTGCGGATATCCTCGCAATCGCCCTCGAAGATGATTTTGCCGTCCCGGATGAGCAGAATACTGTCGAACAGGGTATCGACGTCCCTGACCAGATGGGTTGAAAGCAGGATGGACGCGTCCTTTGCCTGCGCGGAGATGATAGACTGCATAACCTTGGCCTTGCCCACCGGGTCGATGCCGCCAAGGGGTTCATCAAGAAGGTAGAGGGAAGCCTTGCGGGAGAAAGTGAGCGCCAGCGCCACCCTCTCGCGCATACCCTTGGAGAGGCGCTTGATATTATCCCCCGGCGAGAGCTCGAGCAGCCCCTGCATGTAGGCGGCCTTTTCGGGGTCGTAATCGGGGTAGAAATCGCGGAAGTAACCAAACGCGTCCGACACCTTCATCCAGGAGGGGAACAGCGTCTGGTCGGGCAGGAAGGCGATCGTATTCTTGGCCTCCACTCCCCTTCTTGCCGAATCGGGGTAGATTATCTCGCCCCCATCCGGTGTGAGCAGCCCGGCTATTACCTTCATCAGCGTGGTTTTGCCGGATGCGTTAGGCCCTAGCAGCCCTATAATTTTGCCCGGCTCAAGCTGCATATCTATGCCGTTTAGCGCCTGCTTGCCCGCATAGCGCTTGGTAAGGCCGTTAACTTTCAGCAACTGCACTGCCGTCCCCCCTCTCCATGTAACTTTGCAGCTCCTCTAAAATCCCGCGGTCTTCAAAACCAAGGGAGCGCATTTCATCCACAAAATTTCCCACTGCCTGCTGTACCATCGTACCCTTCACCCTTTCCACTACCGAAGCGTCCTCCACAATAAAGAAGCCCATCCCGCGCTTTGAGTAAATTAACCCGTCGCGCTCCATTTCCTGGTATGCCCGCGCGATGGTGTTGGCGTTGACGCCAAGCTCAAGCGCGAGGTCGCGTATGGATGGTATCCGCTGCGCTGGCTGGGCCTCTCCGCTTACAAGGGAGCGGCAGAACCGCGCGGCAATCTGCTCGTAAATTGGAAGGCGCTCGTCAAATTGTGATCGCCATGTTTTAACTGGCAGCATGTTGCACCTCCGTTATAGTGTACCACTATACTAGCACACAAGTGCAAAACTGTCAACAGGTTTTTGAAAAAAAGATTGGCGGCCGGGAAATTTGTCCCCGGCCGCCGATCTTTTCAATGATTGATGGATGCTAAACCGGCCAGCTTTTGGCCAGGGCGCTCAGTTCGGCGCGCAGCTTTGCGTGCTTGATTTGCAGGGCTTCCAGCTGCCTGGAGATCTCGGCGCAATCGGGATTTGGATCAGGCGTGTTACCCGGCGCGGGCGAGACGTTTTCGGCGTCCACCCAGCCGAAAATGACGCCGGGGGTTATGCTCTCCAGGTGGTAAGGGCGGCGGGCGCCCTGCGCTATCCGGGTGATTTTGCACAGTGCGGACGCCCGCAGGCTGCCTTGGGCGGCAATGCTGGTAGCGAAAACCGGCCCCCCGGTGAAGAGCACGGTATCCCCTACCCGGAATTGCTCCGGTGAAGTGCTGCCGGCCAGCGTGTTGTAGAAGCGGGCAACGGTATCCTTGAACTGCCCCCAGCGTGGCAGGATATAGATGGGGCAATTTTTGGCCGCGCCTGGGACAATCCGCTCGGCGAGGCCCATGAAAAAATTGTGGGTGTACAGATCGGTGCGCGGATCCAGACCGTTTTCCCGCAGGATCCAGGCGGACAGCATGGAGGCGGTCTCTTCGGTCTGGGCGTGGTTGCCGATGGCTTCGATGGCTATGGTATCCAGATTGCCGCCGATGGTCTGCCTCGGCCGGTTGGACGGCCTGCGCCCGGCGCCGTCCGATGCGTGCCAGCCCTGCTCGGTCAGCGAAAGTATCTGCCAGATATCCCGCCGCCAAACGTAAAAATGCACCACAACCCCGCGCATATTTGCGTTGGGCCAGGTTGCCCGGCTGTACTGCTCGGCTGGGTTGGTGCCCGCGGGCACGGTGATATCATTGGTGTTGTGAATGGTGATCCCCCTTGGCCTGCCGTTGCCGCCCAGCGGGGCGTTTGGCTTCATAGGCCCGCCTGCGGGAACCCAGCTGGCTATCTGCCGCGGGGAGCGCGCACTGTCGGGGATGATCTTCTCGTTTAGTTCAAGCTGGACTCCGCCAACACTAATTTTTCGAACGCGGTCGGGTATCAAAAACGACATCAGACTTCCTCCTTGTTCATAGATTTCGCACAGTTCATAGTATTCACCGCCGCCTCCACAAGTGCGTTCAGCGTCTCCACATCGAGTTCAAAGCCGCGCTGTTCCAGCAGCCCCAGCACATAGGTTTTCTTGTCCCGCCCCCTGCCGGAGCGCGGGTACAGTTGCTCGGCTGCGGTAACGGCTATCCGCGCCCAGGTTTGCATACGCTCAAGGCGCTGCGCGCAGACTTTGCCCCTGATAAAGGGGATAACCACCGCGGTGATGATGGCACACATAAGCGCGGCCAAAGCCTGCAAAACGGGGGTTAAGTCAATCGTCATGGGATATCCCTCCTATCGTATCAGATATGCCAGCGCGCTGCCTATAAGCCCGGCGCAGACGAGCGCGATCATCTGCCGGACCAGGTCTTTCCACTTGGCGGCCGGTTCCTTCTCGATTGCGTCCACCCGGCTTTCAAGAGCGCAGAGGCTTTGCTCGTTGCGCTCTACCGTGCGGCAAAAAGTTTCGACCGCGCCTATCCGCCCGCCCTGGGATTTTATTGAGCGCTCCATCCGGTCGATGCTGTTATCCATACGCTCGGTCAGCAGCTTTACTTGCAGGGTGAGCGCTTCGATGTTGGACGCCAGCTTGTGTATCCCCTTGATGATCCTGTCGTTTTCGTCGATGCGCTTGTGGGCGGATTTCGCGCTCTGCCACAAAGCGGCGATATCCTTGCCGTGGGCCATAATTTGCGCGGTGAGCTGTTCGGTAGTCATGCTTGTTCAACCTCCTGGTTTTTATTAAGGGGCTTCTACCAATAGGGTAAAACCACACGATCGGCCACCTTTTTTGGACACAAAAAACGGCCGGGTGACGGCCGCCGTCTATTGTGCAACTGCTTAGAACCGGACATATTTGCACTTATCCTCAATAAACCGGAGAAAATCTTCGCCTTTTTGTTCCTGATCCAGACTTGTTTTGTTGACGATAACAATGTGATTTGCCTTGGTAAACAGCGCATACATGTTTTCTGTCTGCGCAAACCTGACAACGGCGCTGTAGTTTAAATAAGAAGTGCCGAAGGTGCCGCCGGTATCGGGCAGATGCATTTTTATTTCTTCATCAGCAAAGGATGTTTCCCAAACTGCCTCTGTGGTTCCCAACTCCCGCGCACGTTCTAGAGATGTTTTTATAGTTTGCGTATGAGGCCCCGAAAAAAATACTATCACCAAGACGCCCACTGTAAGCCCAAACGTTGCAATGGCAGAGTTTCGCACAACAAAGCCCAAAACCGCCAGAGCAAAGAAAATTAAGGACACTATAACGACGCCCATTTTCTCGCCCGGTGAGCGCATATGCTTTTGCAGCTCCTGATATGTATCCTTGTTAATTACGTAGCTGGTTGTAAAAGATTCTGTCGGCTTCACTGCTATATCCTCCTTGTGGTTTGCATTTACTTGTACGAGTACTCCGCTATACCGCATCACTCGCCGGACAGATAAAACCGTGTGCCCGGCTCGACGAAATTTTCAAGCCATCTGCCGCCTTCAAAAACAAGCGTGTCCCCCTCAATTATAAAGACATGGGAGCCAAGGATCAACCTTTCGCCCTCGATTGTATAGATGCCGTGAAGAACAAGGCTTATATAAGCCGGGCCACATGCTGAGGGCCTTAAAAATAAAGCGCAGACGTAGCGGAAATCTCCGTGCTATCTGCGCTTTGTTTTATATTCAATTTTGTCCGCGAAGCGGCTTGTCGGCCATCACTCACTGTAATGTCTCCACTGGTGTGGATCATATGGCTCGCCGCTTTCGAAGCGTTCGTTTAAATCCTCCACAGTGGTTCTTCGGATATTTTCGACAGATTCAAATGCCACCTGGCGCTCACGGTTTCCATCGATCATGATTACCCTCTCACCATCAATCACATAAGTGGAAAGCGAATACTGAAAAATGTCAACGCGGTTGCAATCCCAGATCGAGTTAACATAATCCATGCGGAGCCGCTGCACATAAACGAGCCCATTTTCAAAGAAGTGGTAATTGATATCCGCTCTGCCTCTTGAGCCCATAGATACAATCGTGTACCTGACCACCCTGCCATCCGGGGTCATAAATCGGGTGTAGCGCGCGCCTTGTGAGGAGTCCTCTAAGACGATTCTGTACTCAATAATCAACTCGGACAGCGGGCCAAATTCTTCGGCGGCGTTCATCAGCCGACGGAATTCGCCAAGCCCCTGGGCAATCAGCCCGGCATAGTACAGGTACAGGGCTTCTTCGGGGGTGTATTCGGGTTCCGGTTCAGGTTCACCATCGGTGGCGGGTTCTTCGATAACAGGTGGCGGCGCTTCTTCCTGCCCGTTGTCGCCCGCGCTCCCGCAGGCCGTGGCTGTACCCAGCAGCACAACAGCCATGATTATCAGCGCAAGTATCTTCTTCGCGTTTAACTCATCCTTTTTCTAATTTCCGCTTCCCACTCAGGGGCAATTTTTTTGCCAAACGCCACATAGTAGACATTATCATCTTTGGTAGATATTGTAAACATCCTGAATCTTTTCATGAACCCCGATTCTTCCACGCTCAGTGCGGCAATGTCGCCCAGCTGGACAGAGGTTGTGTCCCTTAACTTAAGCGGCCTGCCGTCAACAGCGTTCCTGGCGCCTTCGATGGCTCCCGCGATAAAGCCGCCTACTAGTCCGCCTTGCCCGCCTAAGAAGCCGCCCTTTTGCTCTTCCTTTTGGGCGTCAATCATAATGATGCGCTTGTCGGTGAGAATCAGGTTGATAGGTGCGCCCAGTTCTTCCATCGACATGAATCGGTCGGCCCCTGTGGGCATGGATAAAACGATCGTTTCCGATTTTGGGTCTGCCAGATTAACACCGCATTGAGGGCAATCGTCAAATGTGGACTGCATTTTGAGCTGGCAGATGTGACATACGGTTTTCACTGCAAAACCTCTCCTTTATTGCCACCCTCTACTCCAGATCAATCTTTCCGTAGAGCGGCTTGTTTTCGGCTTCGCTGGGCTGCTGATCCGGCTCTTTTGTCGGCTGGTAGGCCGGTGGGCGATCCCGGCGGTCACGGCGATCCCCTCGCCCTCCCGGCCTGCGGTCATCCCGCCTGCCCCTTGGCGGCCCACTGCGCCGGGGGCTGCCGCCTGCATCGTCGGGCCGGTCACCCTTCGCGCCTTTATCCGGCCAATCGGGGCGGTCGGAAATGGCGGACCGGGCAGGGGGCCTTTCCCGGCCGCGCTCTTTTGAGAAGTGGGGGCGGCGTGTGTTTTTCGCGCCCGCGCAGATGATTACCACCCTGCGGTGCGGCTCTTCACCCATTGAGGTGGAGCTGACGCCCTCTATCTCGGAAACAGTTGCGTGGATGATCCTGCGCTCGAATGGGTTCATCGGTTCCAGCGTCCTGTTGGTTTCGGTTTTTATCGCCTGGGCGCTCAGTTTTTTGGCGAGCGATTCCAGCGTGGCCTTGCGCTTGAGGCGGTAGTCGCCGCAGTCCACAGTTATGCGCAGATAGCCTTCCCGGGCGCGGTTGGCCACAAGGCTGCACAGGTATTGCAGGGCGTCCAGCGTCTCGCCCCGGCGGCCGATTATAATGCCCATGCCGTCGCCTATAATGCGCAGGCATGCGCCGCCTTCTTCCCACACGGTTTCGATCTTGGCGCCGGGCAGGTCGATTTTTTCTAAAATGGTGGCGAGATAATCGGCGGCCTCGGCGGCCTTGAGCTTGCTCTCTTCATCGGGTGGCTCAGTGGTGGCCGCAACCGGCGCAGGCGGCCGGGCCTCTCTTCGCGGGTGCTGCTTTTTTGGGGGCGCGGGCTTTCTTTCAGCCTGCTGTTGAGGAGATGCTTTAGGCGAAGGCGGGGCCTCCTTGGCTTTAGAGGGTTCGCTTCCCGGCCTATCTATACTTACCCGCACTCTGGCCGGGGTGTTTTTGAGGCCCAAAAAGCCGCGCTTGGGCAGATCCATAATCTCCCACTGGCAGTCTTCGCGCTCACAGCCCAGCTTCTGGCAGGCCGAATTTATGGCTTCCTCGACTGATTTGCCGGTTTCTATGATTTCATTACTCATACTTATCCTCCCTAGGGCCTGTTAACACTGAGCTAACAGCCCATATTGTTTGCGGTTTTGGCGCCTTTCTTGCGTTGCCTTCAGTCGGAATACATACGGTATTCCTGCTTCCTCCGCCTTGAAACGCACCAAACGCTTAAAAATCCGTACATTCCATTAGTGTTAACAGATCCTAATCGTCATCTGAATCCAGGAGTTCCTCGCCGTATTTTTCGGCGTCGCGGCGGCGCGCTTCGGCAAGTTTGCGCCGGTTCTGCTCTTTTTTGGTGAGCGATTCCATATCTTCCACATCATCTTCCAGGCCGCTCTCCCTGCGCTCTTTGGCCTTCTGTTTGGCTTCCTGGCGCTTTTGGCGCTCGAGTTCGCGCTCTTCTTCAAACTTCAGGCGGGCAGCTTCCGCCTCTGCTTTGGGGTCGTATAGCTTGTTGGTTATCATGTTTTGGAAAAAGCCCACGATGTTGGAGTAAATCCAGAAAATTCCTACGCCGGCCGGAACCTGAAAGGTTAGGAATACCGAGAAGACGGGCATGATCATCGTTATGATTTTGGTATTGCCTCCGCTGGCCATTTGGGGGCTGTTTCTCATGTTAAGGGTCATTGCGAGGGAGGTCAGCCCTGAGAGGATCGGTATCAAAAGGACCATGTTAAAGCCCGAAAAGATTTCGAGGAACATTCCGAGGGTGGGTATCTCCATCAGGTTGATGCCGAGGAAGTTCATCTGGGGTAGGAAATGTTGTATGCTGTAAACCGCATCGGCGGGCATGGCGGCAAAGTATTGGGGGTACTCGTTTATTGCGCTCATGGTGGTTAGTTCGATAGCCTGGGTTAAAGCGCGCTGGGGCAGGGCCTGTATTGCCGGGATCTCCCGGGTAATCGTGTTGGCCTGGTAGATGACGTCGGCGCCCAGGCGCAAAATGTGGGTAAGCGGCCTGAAGATAACTTCGATAACGCCGAAGAGCACCACCATTTGCAGAGCCATGGGCAAGCACCCTGTCATGGGGTTGTACCCGACTTTGGCGTAAAGGGCCTGCATTTCCTGGTTCATTTTTTGCTTGTTCTTGGCGTACTTTTTTTGTATCTCCTTTATCTCCGGCTGGATTATGGCCATTTTGCCCATAGATTTTTGCTGCTTGAACATAAACGGGGCGATAATCACCCGGGATAAAACGGTGAAGATAAACAGCGCCACGCCGTAATTTTGAACAATCTGGAAAATTACCCGCATGACTACGCCAAATGGGGCGCCTAGAAATCCAAATCCCATCAACAAAACTTCCTCTCGATTATTAATGAACAATTGATAATTGACGTTAAGCCGCTTCGCGGACAATTAACACCGTTGGCAGTTGAGGCTTTTTTAAGATGGGCTCCGGTTTTTTCCTCAGCTATCCAGTTCGGGAACGGGGTCGTAGCCGCCTTTGTGAAAGGGGTGGCATTTTAGGACGCGTTTAACGCACAAAAACCCACCCCGCAATGCACCGTGCGTTGAAATAGCTTCATACGCGTAGGTGGAGCAGGTTGGGTAAAATCGGCAGCACGGCGCCTTTAAAGGCGAGATATACCTTCTATACACCTTTAGGAGAAATAAAAGCACCTGTTTCATGACTTGTCCTTTTGGCGGCTGCATTCCCGAGTATTAGTAGTATTTATGCCGCCCATCTTGCTCAGCAGGCCTTCAAGCTCATTTTTTACCGCCTGCATTTTTACATCTGCCGCCCTGTGGCGGGCTACAATCACAAAGTCATATCCTCCGCCCACCCGGTGCTCGAGCAGACGGTAGCTTTCCAAAATTACCCGGCGGGCTCTGTTGCGCCGGTGAGCTTTACCGACCTTCTTGGTGGCCGTAATCCCTAAGCGGTTGCCCTTTTGGCCTTTTACCTTAAGATAATAGAGTACGATACTGGGGGAGACAAGGCTTTTCCCCCGGCGGTAAAGACGGCGGAAAATATAATTCTCTCGTATCTTTTCAGTGTTTAACATAGCGGAAATTTGGTGCGGGAAGGCAAAGGCAAGAAGAATATGGTACAGCTTGTGGCGTCTCCCATCCCCTTAACCTCGTTACTTCGTTTGTGATGTGGAAAGTAAAAACGCATGGCCAAAGCGCTTCTGCAAATTCCTAATTACTATTTTTTAACTACTAATGGGTAAGGCGCGCTCTGCCTTTGAGCCGCCGGGAAGCTAGCACCTTCCTGCCGCTTCTTGTTTTCATGCGCTTGCGAAAACCGTGCTCCTTTTTGCGATGGAGCTTCTTCGGCTGGTATGTCCTCTTCATGTCTGGGTACCCTCCTTTCGGGGAAAACCTATTCGAACAACCATTATAACCGACACGTTATCCCGTTGTCAACCGGAAGTTTGGCAGTTTTTCGGTATCTCCGATGGATTTTGGATGGGGCGACTGACCCCCATGCCTCGAAGTTGCTTTTGCCAAAAAGCAAAAAACCATTTAAGGGCTTAAAGACATTTTGATTTTTAAATGTATGGGGGGTTCGCTGCGCGAAGGCGCCGCCTCGCAGCTTTGCACTGCAAAGCTATCGCTTACGGCTTTTGCCCCAAACCCGGAGTTGCTTTTGGGCAAAGGCAAAGAACCGTTTAAGGGCTTAAGGGCATTTTGGTTTTTAAATGAATGGGGCGCTCCGCCCCCTATACCCCCGGGTTACTTTTGGCCGCGGCCCCAAAAGTAACCAAAAAGACCGCTTAAGGGGGGCCT
>Ga0123355_10002858_pt1 | contig 24540 bp, 19 predicted proteins | sample TergutEmb28metaG_3_FD_89872 | JGI IMG/M metagenome (GOLD analysis project Ga0123355, IMG submission 89872) | Embiratermes neotenicus P1 segment gut microbial communities from Petit-Saut dam, French Guiana - Emb289 P1 | ecosystem: Host-associated > Arthropoda: Insects > Digestive system > Gut ... | reverse complement strand
TCTTCAGGAGTCTGCGACTAACTGGTTGTTATTTCATGGGTGGTATCTGGTTTGGTGTGTGTTGGCGTTCCGTTTCAGTGTGGCTATGGCGGTGTGGTGTCTTTATACAGTCTGAAGCACTACTCTTCTGCGACTAACTGGTTGTTATTTCATGGGCGGTATCTGGTTTGGTATGTGTTGGCGTTCCGTTTCAGTGTGGCTATGGCGGTGTGGTGTCTTTATGCAGTCTGAAGCAATGAATGAGTATTGAATAAATAATAAAATAAGTGGCATCAAGTTGGTTTTTTCTATTTACGCAACTATAAAGATGATGCACGGTTCCATAAACATAAGATATGACACAGAGTTACTTATTAAGGAGGGGCAGCAAAGACCTCAGACTAAGATCTTCCTTTGATTCTCACAGTCAACAATGATTGCTTCCCTAAACATAAACTGGACTTACCTCTGTATCAGAGATCTCATGTTCTGTGCTGGAGATCCAAACCAAATTTCTGAATACACAAGCTTCACCTTTCATATATTTAATTACAGCTCTATATATTTTGTTACAGTTCCAGAAACCGATCCACTGCTCTCGAAGTGGAGAAAGAGAAAGGTTCAACATCATCAAATCGATCCTTCCCATCCCTTGACACAACTGAGATGTACTACACTCTGGACTTCAGCGACAGCCAGAGCTCCCCACTCATCCAGTAGAGGTGAGTACCCTCACCAGTACTAATGCACTGAGATGTAACAATAGAAGTCACACACTTAAGATTATGATCCTTCCCTTTTCCATACCTGCTAAATTATTTCATGTGGTCACTAATTCTTGTATTACATTCTACATCAAAATTATTATTGTATAATTTGCATAATTTTGAAGTATAGATTGCCCTGTAACAGTGAAGACCCTACACTGAGCCAGGACAGTGTTGTTCCCACCTTAAAAATTTACAGAGGCATCATGTTTATGTTATTCACAACTGGAAGTTTGAAATGTTATTGTATTATATTAAAGCAGATTGTCACACAAACCTTCTGCAGTTTAACAATGTCTGTCGTTTAGTCACGAGATTGACAGAAGCACAGACAAGATCTGATTATAAAACCTTAACAGCCACACAAGTCAGACTGCTTCTCTCAAGCCACACAGTCTGAAATCATGCCTGCATTTTGTTTTCAGCAAGACTATAAACTAATCTATGAATATGGTGGCATTGTTGCTTCTTCTTGTAAAATCCTCAGACTTTAAATTACACATAAATCATGAAAGCGACAGAAATTAGAGGCTTTTCCCTTACACATCATCAGTAGTTATCAATTTGTAACTGGATAAAATGGAATGGACTGGAACACTCTGGGAGGCCAAAGTGTGTCACGGGCAATAGTGGCAGGGACAGGGTGAATGGAAAATAATATATCACAGGGTGTTCTTGTGCAATATCAGGATTTCCACACTGCATCGAAATATGGATTGGTTTTCTAACAAATAATATGGATCAACATGTCAATGGCCACCTCTTCAACACTTGCACTGTTAACATGTTAAATGCAGTCATAAGATAGTTATAAAACTGCTTGCAACATTCCCTGTTCTTATGATGGCTGACAATTTATAATCTTTATCATAGAAGCCTGCTATTATATTGTCTTATATGCACACTATTTTTCTCATATCCATTTAAATATTTTCCTCCCACCTACACTTGTATCTCCCAAGTGGTCTCTAACAATAAAGGTGTTTCCAGGTATTAGTTCTTACCTATTTTGAATATCATCCAAGAATAATTTAGTTAAAGATGGAAGTGAAGGGAGGGAGGGAGGGGGAGGGCAGAATGCAGCCTCAAACAGGCTCCTACCATAGACAAGTAGGCCAGGGGTGCACAAATGCCAGGCACCAGGTTTTCCAGGTGACTAAATTTTGTATAGTGGTGCCTAATGTGTGTCAGTACTCAGAATTCAACTTACATTATGTCACCCTTCTGGCACCCGGAATTTTGAAGTAGCACATGAAGTTTTGGAAAATTTGTGGAATCTTGCATTAGACAGTTATATTTTGGTGAGATCTCTATGTAGGCAACATAAAATTCTTCTGTAACAGCACATTTTTGTCACAGTTCTTCAAATTGCAGTTTAAAAAGATTCTGGCCTGCAGCTTGACATGATCCAGCAGAAACATTTCTTGTGGTACCATCCATTTCATCCCTCATTGATGATCCCACCCTTACCCTTGGTAAATATTGGAAATTACAAGACTTCTAGAGCTTCTTCACTTTTGTGTCTCTTCACTAAATATGCATGCCACCTGTTTATGACAAATATAGAATATTTTCATAACTGCTATGCAGAGCAACATATGTTGCTGACTCCCTGCCATAATACCCAACTTATAAAGCTGCTCTCCACAGATCAGACTCAACCCTGTACTGATTGCATAGCCCTCCTTATATCCTTTGGTTTGTACCAAAGAACAAGTTTTGAGAATTGCTGAAAATATCAGTGCTTCCTAAAATTCTAACTTCGTTTCTTCCTACTTGTTTCTCAACGTTTGTTTATCATTACACACATATTATGTCTTTTCTGATTTAAAATAAATTTTTTTTTTTTAATATTGTGCTAGGTGTATCTAATAAATTAATTTTCTCCTTTTCCAGAAGAATTCTACAATGAAGTACAGCAACCAGATGTGCAATGGTCACATACAAACACACACACAAAACTCATTTTAGGGCTAATGCTCCTTCAATCACTTCAAGCAAGGAAAAAAGTCAAGAACAATCTACCCTACATAAAAAAAAGAAAGAAAAAGAAATCTCAGAAGCAATGGATGAAATATTTCCTATTTGTAATACTTTGCCACAAACATTTTTAATGTGATGCTAAACGCCTAAAAAATATGTTGTTTCCAAAACCACAAAAAGTACAGAAGCAATGTTTTTGACTTACTATCCACCACAGTCATACCCTCAAGAGTCTTCTTTGTCTATACTATCCATTTGCACTATCTACACTATAAGCAGCCATTTTTTTCAGTTCAGGCCAGAACATTCTTATCAACAAATTGACCGTTACAGTGCCATTACCATTGATAAGTAAATCTGCACTAGAAGGGTTCAGGTTTCAGTACTGCATCTCTATGAATGTGAAAATTCTCCTGCAGTTTATTTATGTACAAGATCTCACTGAACCCTGGAGGAACACTTTGTTCTGAGATTGTACCTTTCTGTTTATACATTATTGATTTATTTAATTACACTTGCAATTCCTAAGCTAGACAGTGTCAAACTATAGGATGACTAGAAAATAATGAAATAGGAATAAGGCATGTAAGGAAGCAGACCAGGCCTAATTTAACCTCATCATCAATTATGGGGTCATCACCAGTGAAGTGGTCTTGAACCTTTCTCGACTTTCCTCTAATTGTGAGGGTCACAGTTCATGTTTTTATGTTGTAAAAAGATGGTCATTGTTTTACTTTCTACTGTCTATGATGCGATTACTGTTGTAATTTGTACAAATAATGACTCAGTGTGTTGCTAGTTAAGACAATTTTTATGAAATTCAATGCATAAATAGTTAATTTTTTTTTAGGTTTTGTTTTACTGTGTTTCTGTTGCTTTTGTATATTGTATATAAGACAAAATGGCTACTGACTAACACATGCACCGATGGTCAGTGGGAAAAATTTGATGATCTTACTGAAAGTGAAGACTAAGCAACCCTGCAGAAGATTTATTAATGCAAGCAATAATAATTTTGACTCTGAACAATGCACTGCAGAAAATAGAGAATTGAATCTGGCAGTTATAATTACTGTTGAGGTGTAAGGCAAAATACCAAGTGGCAAATGAAGTACAACTTACAAATGCCAGATCTAGAGATTGAAAATACTGTTATTATGTAGCTGCCTGGGCCCAATAGAGGTGCCTAAAATGCCAAGACACACATACTGTGTCAAGTGTTTTACTGATCAGACAGACATTAAAAAAACTGTGAATAGTATTACATTGATCAAATGTGAGAATATAACACAGATACCAAACATTACAGTAAGACAGAATTCACAGCCACTTTAGTAAGCAATCTCCTACTTTGCTGGAATCTGCCAAGTTAAATATAAAGAATATAAGTTTTATGACAGGAACAGCTACAGAGGCTGTTTACATAACTGCATCATCGAGCAGATTGAAATTCATAACGCTCTGTTTACAATTTTATAATGCTTGTGTTAGACCTGAAGAGACTGAAAAATTGTAAGCAATATGCAACTTTTAGAACACCTGTGCAAATTCTTAGATGTCATGTGTATCTTGAATATTTGATGAATGAAAAGAAAAATAGTCATATTCTAAAGAAAATAACTGCTTGCAAGTACATTCCAATCAAGGCAGCAAAATTTTGCACGAACATTTTGGCTTTCACTGATATGAAGACTTACTTCTCTCACAATCTGCCCATAAACTCAATCTACTGGACCATTTCAACGTAGCAGCAGGAGTATGCACCAGTAATGAGCTAAACAACTGTACAAGGAGGTCATGCTATAAGAGTCTAAAGTGAATTTGCCCTGATCATACAGGCACTATAAATCGCCTGATTTGGGTATCTAGGATGAAGATTCAAGACTTCTGGGATGTTATACCATGTAGACTGACAAACAGCTCCTGACATTTCGAAAGACTGTTGTGCCTTCATCATCAGTGTCAAGCAGTCCAAGAATATGGTGCTTGGACTAATTTACCTTGGCAATGGAGACAATACAGTCTTTCAAAACATCAGTAAATATTTACCAATCTGGATGGCATAATATCCAAGAAGACTTGAATCTTCATCAACACTGTTGTGAGACCCTCCAATTATCACAGGCATCTAGAGTGCTAAAAATATGAATGAGGAATTTATGTAAAAGTTACAGTAATGCCAAAGCCAGATAATATGGATTTTGGTCCTTAAATGTAATAAAAAAAAAAAAAAAACCCTGAAAATTATATTTTTTGTCACATATTAAATAAATTTACATACATTTGCTACTGTAACAAGTAAGTTCTATTAATTAAACTAATTCCTAGGATGAATTTCATAATAATAATGCTCTGGTTTACTACTACAATCTGTGAACAGTGCATGACTACTGGAGGATGAAGGAACTATACTTGCATTTGTCTCAAGGGACTCAGGAATACAATTTTAAGTTTCAGTCATGAGAGCCAATCTGTTCCCAAAAAGATATGAACATGGGACACTGTGAATGTGAAGAAGTGTTACCTACTTTAGGATAGTATGTGGTGTAGTTTGTTTTTAGAAAGGCAGATGATTCAGTTACAGATTTCTTAATGACCACCATCCATGATTAGAGGCGTTTAAGATAAACCCATGAATGCCAAAGGCCACCACTGGACATGGTCCCAATTTGCATTAATTTTGCTTTCCACAGTATTTATTTTCTACATGCATTTCTTATATTTCTTCCCGACACGCCGAACTCATCATTACCTCATTCATTTAAACTTCCTCATGTGAATTCTTTTATCTAATTCTTAACAAAATTCAGCTTCAATTATGCCAACTCACTTCACATACTCTACCATTTGCACTAGTTAACTGATGAAACTATAAATAAGAATGAACTGTTACAACTAAGCATGTTCTTTCATCAGAACTTAGATTGTATTGAATGGTGTTACGGTAATAAATAGGTATTAATAGGAGGACGCTTCCTCCAGAAACAAGTAAGCATAACAGTAAAAATACCAAAGAAAACATGAAATGCATTAAAAATAGTTGTGTTAAGACTATTGTCAAACTTTGTGTACTGCATTAAAAATAATTTGTAAGCACTGTTCTAAGTAAGAGAGGGCAAGTACAACATAGTTAATTACATTATAGCAACGACATAATAATTAAATACGAAATTTCTGTAAGTTTGAAACTTAGTCTAAAAATTGTGAGTAAATTATCACATTGAATAGATTTGTAAATGAAAATGCAAAGTCCTCCATGCAGCCAGTCACCTCGCCTTTGAAGTGTATGGTTGGAATGGAGGTGAACGACTATTCCGTCTGTAGAGAATACCTTCTGGGTGAAGGTCACTCCTCCCTCTTCACTCCCTCCATCCTGTGCCATAATTTGCATTAGGGCTTCAAGATAATACATAGTAGGTCTCTGCTCAGAATTGCTCTATCTTTTCAGTGTCCAGTAGAGAGCATGGATATAAACCATGGGCACTAATGGCTGCCTCTTAGAGATAGGTTTGTTGCGAGAAAGATTTTTCGTTCTGGAAACATTTATGCCCTACTTCCTGATCTTTTACAAATAACAGAGCAATCAACTGGAAATGTGGACCCTTCACTAATTATTCGTCACAATTTCACATTCAGTTCATTTCCCAAACGTCAACATCAAAAATTAATAATCTATAAAATTTTAGTTCTTAAGCATTCAATTTCAAGGTTCCTGGGTACTGTATGAATAAAATGGCTAAATGCATCCGAGAAAGTGATATACTGGGCAACTGAAAAGTCACAGAATCCATACTATCAATCTGACTTTTATCACAGAAAAACACAATTTGTAATACATCATACTGTGGACATGCAACCTTCAATTGCTTACCAGATGTCAGTTGAATGTAAACCCTGTAAAGCGAAACATGTACAGTGTTGAGCATTACTTTGAATACTGACCTTACATATTAACTAGTCTTTCCAGATTGTCGAGTTTCAAACAAATGCATGCTATTCTGATGACAAAATCAAGGACTGAGCTGGATTAAAACTGTGCTGCAAAGGAGTATTAGATCCTTTGTAAATACTTCAATAATATGGAAAATACTTTCAAGATTAATTCATGGGTAAAGTTAAAGTTTCCCCCTCCCCCAAGCACCACCACATAGGTGAAGCACCATACAGGGCACAGAGTAGTGACCTTCACATTTTGGTTGATTCATGGGTTGTATGACTTTTCAACCTCTGTACAAGGCAGATAAGCAAGGTTTCATTGAAGCACATCAGAGCAATGAAAACTGCATTAACTCATCCTGTTTATGTGCCAAAGTCATCACGTTGCATCTGTCTATATACAGCACGTAGCTTCAGACAAATCATTATGTTATCTCACCATGCTCAACTTACAGTGACTGATGTTATTAATAATAATTGTTCTGAAACACTGTTCTTAATATAGAGTTTGTATTGTTATTTAGTGTTGTCACTGTTATACTGTAGAACCACAGTACGGTGTATCTATTGCAGTAACTTCATGGTTTGTTCCAACAATAAGACAGTCGTTGGCATACTGAAATATGACAATCAAACCAGCTAACTTAGTTCAAGGGTAAAATCAAATCAACTCACTGTTTTTGCCACATCTGCCATTCACCAATACTATGTTAAACAAAATCACAAATTAACAAATCATTTAGCTACTGCAATAAATATATTTTCTATTGCAGTGTTACAAGAACTGGTTCTGGAATTTCTAACCCCAGAGTAGCACATTTTAGAAGTGGGTTTGGTGTAAATGCAGCCATATTACAAGTATGAATTAATGAATACAAGCTTCACCTGTATTCAATGGAAGCAATAGAGAAAAACAATTTGACAATGAATGAGTTGAAATTTCTCCTATTGTACATCTCTTGTGCTCTCTCTCTCTCTCTCTCACACACACACACACACACACACACATACATAATATATACAGTACATAAACTGTAGAACTCACAAACAATAAACCATGTGCCAAGGATAAAAGAATAAAAGACAAGCAATGTAAGTATAACATAATAATGTAATATTGAGGTGTGTTTCTGCAATCATTGTTGCTGTGGAAAAGCAAGAAGTATTATACATTACATGTGTGTTTTTGTATTCTTGCCTTAGTAATCTAGCACACAAATCACATCTTTCTGTGTTGTATTATACTGCCATCCATGGCCTGTCGGGATCTACCATATTTTTTCACAATATCTCATAAATGGCACGATTCTCAGAAAACATTCATTGAACATAAAATGTGTGTTTTGATTTTCTCTACAACTTTTGTGCAAAAATTCTCATTCTAGAAAGAATTCAGTGAGGTAACATCATAAAACTACATAGGTTTTCATGTGAAGTACCTGCTGTACTTGTCAGATTATAATAAAACTTGAACGTTCTTTATAGATTTTTTAAAAATCCTCAAATATCAAACTTCATGAAAATCCACACAGTGGGAGCCATGTTGTCCTACGAGAACAGACAGGCATGATACAGTTAATTGTCGTTTTTCACAATTCTGCCAATGCACCTAAAAGTGTGTGCAGTGGCAAGGGAATACAGGAGGAATGAGGCAGCGTAACCTATAAAACGAAACTTATTCATGGAACAACTGGGAAATAAGGAAAGGAAACACCAGAAAGTGTTTTTTTCACAAGAAACTTATTAGAGGATATGAAGATCAGACATGATCACCAGTCATCTTCAGAATGAAAATTGGAATCCACAAAGCAAATTTCACCATCTGACAGGGCATAATCAATCTGCATATTGATTATGGCTAACATAACAATTTCACCACTTTTTATCTAACTTTATATGAACATACCCCAATTATATATCTGAAATTGTGTCCATCCACAAACTAATATTTTGACTTTCAGAAAAAGATGTGTGATTTATCTTGAAATATGGCTGTCATCATCAATAAGTATTTCCTTGTTTATGAATATATCACTGTATTAAATATTATCCAATTCATACAACCTTCTGAGGCAATTAGTTTTGGATAAAGTGCATAATGCAGTGTAGTAGGTCCCACTACTGCACTATATTCCATAACAAGTTTTCAGTCACTTCTTTTTAAGTTAGGTTCACAGAGCTTATGGGGCTGATAACGTAACCTGCACTTTAACTCACTTCTTTTTCATACTTATTGCTTTAAAGACCTAGTGCCAAAAGAGAAAAGTATTACTAGTGACATAGTTTAGTACAAAGATGTGCCAAACGTAGCAACAATCCTGAATGCCTTTAGAGTTTAAATGTACAACTAACATTGAGGTGCTGTCATGGGGATGTAAAATTGTTTGCTTCATAAAATGGCCATCCATAATTGTATATATTGCATCAAGACATGGAGAGTACTGAGAGGAACCTTAAGTTTATAAGGTCGTACAAATATTGGCTAAATTCTGAACAGGAAACAGGGATCACACAACCTTCAAGTCCAAGAGTCTAACACAATCATCCGTAATAGTGACCAAACACATCCTCTTCTGTTCAAACGTGGTTACTTTAAGAATTATTTCAACTTTTCTCCTACATTCACCACTTAGTTAAAATAAAATCTTCACAGACCAAAGCAGAAGTTACGTATTCTTTGTGACAAGCATTGAAAAGAGCAAATCGTTTTTGCCAATGACTTCACGCCATTTTTAACTTTATTCAGTGTAGCATATAGTAGTCTTGTAACGAATGAGATAATTCATAATATTAATATTTTACCATAGTTTAATATTTTTTAAATGCAGAAAGCATAAACTGATAGTACTGCACTTCTTAATTTTCATAATTGCTGATGGAAGTGGTCTAATGAAAACCAGAATTATAACACAACAACGTCCTGTACTTATTTTTGGCATCAGAATCCAGAGCTTCAAACTTTGGAATTGAGCTCACAAGACTCAAAAAAGTACTAAAGGTGTGGTGAGCCCAAAGATAACCACAAATATCACTCCACAATTCTGTTCTTTAAAATATTTTTTTAATTCCCCTTTCAGTATACTATGCAACATGAAACTGAATAACATGACCAAATCTCTCAGAACTGAAGTAGCTAAGAGTTGGAAATGTTTTGTTTCAATATCAGCATCATAACAGCCAGTACTTGCATTCCTTTCTTCAGAAGTTGATTTGTAAGACCCGTTGTTTGAAATTTTGAACATTTCCTGCCATTAGCTACACTCCAGTGTCTCATAAATGTTAATATATAAACTTCACATAAATAAAAATGTCTGCTGCTTATTTTTAAAGCATAATATAATTCTTGCATTCCATCCAAAATAAGAGTAAGTACTTCAAATTCTTGTATTGTATTTGTGTATAAAGAATGTTCAAATAATGTTTGTGACTTGTGGGTTATATGTACATGTTATTAATCAATAAAACATAACAAAACAATTTTTGTTAATGCTTTAAAATTCTTAATCAATTCAGATCAGCAGTCTAATTTCACTGAAAATTCAGAACACACACTGACATGATACACCACTAAGTAGCCAAACTATTGCACAGGAGTTTACAAATTATGTCTCTTATGTGTAAAATAAACAAATAAAGAGTAATTATATGTCTCAACTGTCATCTAGGAGAATGAATAAGATATTTATAAATCAAACAGAACAGCATCAATTATACAGCTCTCCCCTACTGAATAATACTGACATGAAGCAGGATCTTCCACTCCATTGTCTCAGTAACTACCAGAACATATTAGGATGTTATGCCAAGTCAACAGGTGAACACTTACTGATGTCTAGTGCCTTCATCTGCAGGGTCAAACAGTCCTAGAAGAGTAATAACTTCTTCTAAGACTCTTTAGAATAATAACAAACTTCAGTAATTTGATTTGCTTCTGTCCTCAGTTAAGAGGCAGATAGGTACAGTTTCTGAAATACTATGTTACTTTCTTTCCTTCTTGAAACGAAGTCCAGAAGCCAAGTAAGTAGTCTTAAGTGTAACATATAATCATCAAAACCCTACAGAATCAAATCCCAGAAATAGTTCCAGGAGACTATAAACTTCAGATACACCGGTGACTTTCACAAGAAGCTGTCTTGTTGTCTTCTCAGTATTGTATTCAGTGTCTCCAGCACCCACTGAATAGGAGGCTGCATGGTCCCCAGACCCAGTCTGGATACGTTTGTGAAGACACAAAACTTTTATTCCCAACAGGAACCACAATTCCTTGATCACACATCCTATAGCCTAATCACTACACTGACCATTCTAATCTCAGAAAAAATAAATGGAAGATGATTGGAATCACATCCATAAATTGTAATACTTGCAGAAAACAGCTGTGAATGCAGTATGAACTGTGGAAGAACGGAGTACATTTCATATCCCTGAGTGATCACTGTTATGTCTGTGGTTGCAAACAGGACATGAAAAGATAGACCTATATGGTTACTCTCCTTGTCAATGTCATAACATACAGTAGCTAAAATTTTAAGACAGTACAACACACTACTTAAGCAATTAATGTACAATCATGTCATTGTAATAATTGGGGAGAATCAAGCTGTATTCCAATACAGCATTAAGTGCACATCACTTTACTGTCATGACAATCATACATATTAGCAGGAGTGTTGAATTTCATAATCCACCTGGGTTTTCTCTATTAGGTCTGCAGCAAGCAACAAGAAAGTTAAAATTTATGTTGCTTTATTTACATCAATTTGAATAATGGAAAAACCAGCGTGACCTTTTGGATATGTGTGGTAGAACTACATGGAAAAGAGGATTCTGAATGACAATAACTGAAAAAGTTCAGGTACAGATCATGTGAAAAACAGGCACCCCTTGTCCAAGAACATGATGGCTGCAACAAGAACTTTGTTGCCAGTGGGACCAAACATGCCCACAGGCCCACTACCTGGCAGAGAGGATGATGCCTTTTCCTTTGTATCATTTGTAGTGATAAATATTAATTTATTCCATGTTTGTTTATCTGAAACAATTTCCATGCCAGAAATATTTGATTTGTATTATAAATGAAACACAACTCTGTAATTTTGAAGTTTCTCTCGAGTGCAACTATTACAAACCCAATGCCACTGCAACATACTCGGTAGTATTCTGAAGAACCTTACGACTAGCAGCTTTCACAAAATGTTGTGTCACTCCATGCCACATGTTCCAAATTTACATGAATATGGATTTCTACAATTTCCATAAAATCTATCTCATTCTATCCACTCCCACCTAGAACCTAGGTTAGGAATGAGAGGAGCTATATCTCTACTTCCCTCCACCCATCATGAGAGTCATAGCATGACTTTTATACCCTCACTCTGAGAGAAAATTAAACTGCTAAGGACAAAGAACATGTCTATAAACAGGACTTAAAACCCACACCATTCACTCAAACCAACGTAATTTCTCCAAAGTGTGCTTCTGATATAAGCTTTATTTGAAACCTGCATTTTTTACAATGCATCATTAAAAACATAACACACCTGAACTTAAGTATATGCAGCCTTCCACTATTACAATTTTCCAGTGTTTATACAAAACATGATGTACAAGTTGTTATAATCTTTACAATACCAAATTTCACATGTTTCATTACAAAATACCACATAATAAATACTTAATGAAAATGCGAACTTGTTAACAAATAGTACATAAGCTAATGGTGGTACACTGATTGGCGCTAGATCTGCTCCAAATATACAAGCTTGTGTGGTAACTACACGTATGTTGGTAATGCTGACAACAGAAATTCAACAGGGCACTGTTGGAGTATATGGTTCAGCTATCAAGAGGAGCTAAACAGGTGCTAAAGCAAATAGACAGTATTCTGGTGGTGAAACCTCTTGGAAAATAGCCATGTAGAAAATCAGGGAAGAGATGAGGACATTATGAGGGATCTTAGAGAAACAGGTTATGAGTATGTGGACTAGACTTGTTTGGCTCTGTATTATATTCTATTACATGCTTTGAGTTTTATTAGCAGAGTGTAAAAAGTATACTGCTGGCCCAGTGTGTAACTACACTGAACTTCTGGCAGTGAATGCCTTACCCTAGAAAAATAGTGTAAACCTTTCCCTACCAATGAATTGGTTCAGCCAATGGACATGTGGCTGCCTTGCTCCAGTCTGGCTGGTGCTACAGGCTTCTTTTCTATCACACAGGACACGCCCACAGGAAGATTCCTATCCTCTTATAGCACTGGTACACATCTTGTAGCCCTCAAACCTTTCCTAAGTAGTGCATACAGCCTTTGGTTAACTCACAATATTAATATACTGCCTATATTGATACTGTGTTTAAAAACCTGTGTTCACCAAATCACTCATGTCTGAGTGGCTCACAGTTAAAAATGTTTGTGCAACCCTGTGTTTCGGGAAACACTGCCAAGTTGCAAATGCTCTACAGAAATCTTCCTGTATGTGTGTGTGTTTTGCATGTGCACAAAAGATGGCATACATTTTCTGTTTCCTGCGTGGCTTGGCAGTGACAGTGCATAGCTGAAGGACCTGCAATGGTAGTTTCCAAGAACCCCTCATGACCTCTCACCTCCTGTAACGATCCTGTCCCCTATCCCAACGGTTGTCATGATCCCTGTCCCTGGTGAATCGTTCTCTATCACGTGGTCTGACTCTGTTATGATCCCAATCCCTGTCTCTGTCGCGACTCCTCTCTTGTGGTCGGAACCTATCTCTGTCTCTAGATGCACTTGTATCATCACTTCTCTTCCATCGTCTGTCATCACGTTCTGCCACCTCTCCAAATACGCGTTCCTGCCTCCTGGATATGCTGTCATGATTTGATTTTTTGTCTAATGTTCCATTCTCTTGGTAATGACTTTTCTGTTTATCACCTCGTTCATGGGCAACATTTTTTTCACTTTTGCGGTTGTCTGAATTTTTTTCACTCTTGCGGCTATGATGTTCAATATGTGCTTTCTCAACTGAATCCTCTGGCCTAGACTTCGACGATGACTCTTCGCTGACACTTGATTTCTTTCCTGCCCTTCTAGTATAATTAAGTGCAGCCTCTAGAGTTTTAATTTTCTCAACAAGTTTACGGCGCTTCTCACGGGACTCCCTAATAGTTTCATTTTCTACTGAAGTGTCGCTGTCACTGGTCACCTTTAACTTTTTCTTACGCTTCTTTGTACCTTTCTTGCTGCTGTGCTTGTGCTTTTTGTTCCGTGGGTTGTCAACACTATCCTCACTGTTTGCATCACTTTCAGATCCTGAATCTGAAATGGAATCATCACTTGAACTTTCTTCACTACTGGAAACTTGTTTTTTCTTCTTCTTCCTTTTCCTTTTCTTTTCCTTCTTTGCTTTTGACTTAGATTTGCTCTTCTTTTCTGAAAATAAAATAAACTCTAATGTAAAACATATTGCAGGCCTATACAAGTTACAACAATTACTGCTCCAAGATACACCCTGCCTTCAGATCAAGTTGTAATATTTCCCTCCCCCTGCCTCTTTCACACTGGAAAGAGTCAACGTTATCAAAGTGAACTGACTATAAACTGCCAAACTTTCTTACATATATACCACCACAGCATTGGTTCCCAAACTGTGGTTCACAAATCCCCTTGGGGTACCCTAATTATTTCAGCTAAACATTGGGTAAATACGCATAACTGTGGATCTTTCAAGTTCTCCAAGTGTGTATGACAAAAAAAATGGTAAGACCATTATCCACCTATACGTTCATTTCAGGAGAACATTCCTTTCTGTATTCTACTCCACTTGCAAAGTTGGTGTAAACAACTTTCCTTTTGAAAGGAAAACAATGTGAGGAACACTGTATAAAGGTTTGTCTGCATATAAATGGTCAAGTTCACATACCTGGCAGGACAGAAAGATAACCAAATATTCCAGGATGAAGATATATTTCAACACAGCAGTTTCTCAAACTGTTTGGCAATTACTGCCTTTATTATAGTTGCATACCTAAAAGTCTGACACTGACTACAAACTATGGCACAGACTTGATACTCCCCACTTTAAGAAAGTGTCACCATTTGTCAGAGGTGAAGCCATGTGGCAAACCATGCACTTGGTCTGCACCTTCTCAAACCCTGAACTACTGGCACCACATCACTCCCACAACAGAAATTAAAAAGCTCGCTTTAAGTATGTTTCAAGGACGTTTATGACGTCTGTATTAATGAAAGTGGAAATTACAAAGAAAAGTACCAAATATTGTAACTAAATCCCTGTTTCAGAACCCAAAAGTTCATCACCTTGTTACAAAAAATCCCACCCAATGGATACTATCCTAAGCCAACTGAATCCAGTCCCCACTTTCACATTCCATTTCTCTGGACCCATTTGAAATTTATCTTCACATCTACATTATGGTAAGCCAAGCAATCTCATATGTCGAGATTTCCCAACCAAAACTTTGCATGTACCAATATTTTTCATTTCCCCTTTGCTTGCTTTATGTCCCAAATTGAAATAGTCTTCCAAACACTTGTTTTTCACGCTGGCTGCATTATATAATAAGTGTTTTATTCTTCACTGACTCACCTTCTTCATGTTTTATGGGGAGAGCAGCCTGTAATGGCGCACAACCCTCAGCATGAAGTTTCCGCGTTTCTTCATCCAGTTTATCAGAATCTTTTGGTGGCTTGTAGTCAGCCACATGATCAACACGTATAGTGCGGCTAAGCAGCTGAATAAAACAGGGTTTATCAATTACATTTATCAAAATCCAAGGAAAGAATACCAAATGTCATATTAACCAAAATATAAGATGAGAAAAGTTTCCTAATTAATCAGCCAAAAAGTGGGGTCACCTTATAATTGTGCACAAAGTTAAACATGCTTTGTATTGGCATTTTCCTGAAAAGCGGAACCTATGTATGGGGGTTGTTTTATATTCAAGTAAATACAATAAAAACAAAAGGATTTTAAAATAGTCATCCTGTAAACTAAATAGCAGTATGCCACTTCACGATGTGTTCTTTGCATTCCTGAATATCTCAATGGTTTGCACACAAGCATTTAATGTTTTCCATCATACACATACACACAAAAAACTGCTCCAAATAAAACACAGAACTTTCAGTGTACACCCTAATGCTAATTTCATGGCTTTCACATGCTTCCAATTAACATATCTGTACATTTATAATAACAGTATTTCCTCTTACTTTCTGACTATTTTTTCTTTGTGTTTCTCATTACCTCCATCTAAATAATGGGAAAGTACCTTAAAATACATAACTCATTCTTAACTAGGTAATTACTCAAACACACAGTAACGCTATGCATACTTTTATGCCATTCAAGTTATCCACTGCCAACACAGTGCTACGTTGATCTTCATAACAGAGGAAACAAAATCCCTTGGATTTACCAGTTGCTTTGTCACGAACCAAATTCAAGTTAACTACTTCACCATATCTGAGAACAAGCATGACACAAATAACATCACAAGTGAGTACACATAGAAAACATTTTATAAAGTACCTACAATCCATTTCAAAATGAAATGTCACTATAATGACAAACTGATGTCTTACAAGGCAGCTACAAGAGTAAATCTGTGCCAGTGTCAATGGCAGAATACCCTAGATACAAAAACGCAAACACATACACCTGTTTCAAGTATGTAAGTAGAACAGGCAGGGTTATTAAGGACGTCTTAAGCTTCATATAAAAGTCCCCCAGTGACAGACAAGTTGCCAGTTAGATTATGATACAGCCTTCCTTCAGCAGCGGATACGCAGTTATAATCAACAGCAACAAAAGAATGTATCCTCGCATATAACATATAAATATTGGGTTATGGTAAGACGGGTTTGGTTATTTTATTGTACTACATACGGACCTACAGAGCGAGCGAGACTAACACTGCGGCAGTAGTGGAGCAGCGCCGAGGAAAACGCTACTAAGGATCACTGTGAGGAATAATTAGGGTGAGAAAAATAAGAACCTGTTATCAGTTTCTCAAATGTTACCTAAGTCCATTAACACTGCAAGTACACCGTGAAACCAAAACATGCAGCAACCGGAGTTCCAAAATCAGCCTAAATAACGAGCACCAACCGCGGTGTCCTCGGAACGAAACATTTATACTTCAAGTACAAAATACACCAGCCGGTACAGCTTTTCTTAAAATTGTACTTACTGTGAGAACACGCAAATAATGTCGCCTTCTGTTAAATCGTAAGGCAAACCTCCGACGAAAATCCAGGCACTATCTTTATACTGGTCATGCCATGATGTCTTCAGATTCCGTTTCAATTCCTGTTCGTTTAACTTTTTAATATTCTTCACATTGCTGGAAATATTGAATGGAGGCAACTCAGAACCAACCAACGAAAGCGACCAAAAGCAGATTCACATAGTTCATTAACAACTTTGTAAAATACTTGCAAGGTATGCTTACGTCATGGGATTCATCCTGCTTCATTTACATGCGTAATCGTCCCAGTTTCTTTGTGAACTTCAATACACGAACAACATTCCAACCTAGCATCTGCCTCAATGACCAAAATAGCAATATGGGAAGATCAACCATATGATACGTGCGATAAGGTTCTAATCTGTGATCAACGGTTGTGCTAACAGCGCCAATCACAGACTATCTACATACCGTGGAAACGGCAGGGATACATACAGTCATGGATCAAAGTAGCATACAGTCATATTGGACTGATGCTTATAGACTACACTGCCAGAGTGCAGGCCAAGCATACCTATCGCATTCACCTACAATTTTGATGAATAAAGTGTTTCAGATTAATCTTCTCACTAAAACTTGAACTCATTCTCGGAATACATGAAAAAAAAAGAATATACTTAACAATTAAAAATATTTGTCGTTTCCGGATCCTTGAAGAAACTATGCTTAATTCACCAATCACTGCTGAAAAATAAACTGTTTTTGAATTTGCAATACACACACGTTATTAACTTTTCACTAAACACCCAACATGTTTCAATACAGCTAAAAATCATCGTCAGGGCTCTAGTTCACAAAATATAGGGAGATTCTAAATTGAATCGAAACATGTTGAATGTTTAATAAGAAGGAAATAAAAATGTGAATGTTTGATATGGTAAAATAAGTTATGATGTGATACGAAGCATTTTCAAACTATAAATATAGTTAAAATAATTGCTACTTTGTTTCTAAGGAATAATAAACTTATTTTTACTCTTGAAAGAATTTTAATTTTACTAAACATTAAGACTTAAACGTTTACTGTCAATATGATCGTGACAATGAATGCATTACAATGGTCACACAGAAAGAACGCTGAAGACGTTTGTGTAGTACTCAGCTACTTAAAAGACACTCATATTTGGTATATTGGTTATATCGCTGCGTATTAAAATTTCGTTATCTTGAAAATATCCATGCACTAAAGATTAAAAACTGAAATTTGAATATAGTAAAAACTCGCGAGACCTAAGCTCTGGCTGCCATTTGTGCAATGTGATGTAAATTTGAAAATAAAGTGTAATGTAATTCTATTGTCCCTTGAGAAAATAATATAATGGGGCAACAATTTTTAAGTAACGGATATATTGTATTTGAACAAATTACATATCCAGTGGTATCTGAAAACAAAGATGGATCTATGGGATTATTCATAAAAAGAAAATGAAAAAAGTGCTAAATTCTTGAACATAGAGGAAAGAACGAGCAAGAGAAAACTGTTGAACATACTTCAAATTTCATGTGATAATTATTTAATTTTAGTGCATTTAAAAAAAAAAGATCTATGAGCAAGTACTAGGAAACTGCATGAAAGTACATAGTAAGGAACTTCAAAAAAGCACTCCTCGCCACACGCGTTAGTGTGACTAAATCAAGGAAAATTTGGTGGACTGGGACTGCAGCACGCATGAGAGAGATGAAAAATGAAAACGAAATGTTAGTTTGGGACCTGAAAGTAAGATACCATTAGAAATGTGAAGTCACATTGAACGAGAACATTAAAATGCATTGTACGTAAACGCGGAGAGGGTACAGCGGCAGGTTTTAGCTGGCTCATGGAATGGATCAATGGCAGGCTCTTGTGAACCGAATGCAAAGAGTATTAAGCTCTCGTCCATTGACGATAATCAAACTTCTGGTTCCGTAATATAGTTATTTTTTCACCATTTGAAGGAATGTTGTCTTACCAAACGAATACGCTTCATGATGCTCAATTATTGTTCATATTTATGATACGAGACGTCAAGATTACAATTTTGTGCTAATCGTCGCTTGTGAAATATGATCTGTGCTTGTGAAGGAGTTCTGTTTTTGTGGGGAATAACTGCAATAAAATAGGAACCACACGTGAACAAACATTATCCTTGCAAGGAGGAGTTTCGATGGCCATGGTTGGCTAAAAATTAAGTGAAGCCATTTTCTCGACGGAAGCAAGTACTGAAAGTTACGTGTGCAAGCGAAAACAGACTTGTGCATGTTTACGTTTACGCCGTCCGATTTATCCCAAGTGCACTTCGCTGTAAATGAGTAATACACAAACATTCTTTGCAGCATATTCTCATAATGGTGAGATCCTGTCGTAAGGTTTACGTTCCCTGAACTGTGCATCACATATACCTTTCGTAAGGTGTGATACTACTAGCATTTTATAAAAACTATTCGTGAAGCTTATAGTAATTGCTTGAAATTTCAGCTGAATTTTTTTTTTCCCCCCCACAGAGCAGTTGCATGCGGCACTTCTTCGTAGTGGTTTGTTTGTCAGTGTATCTTAATCAGGTTAGAAAACATTGCACTTATTTTGGAATGGCTGTATGTTACATGTTACACATGACTGACCAGAAAGTACGCTGTTTTATGTTTGAAGTATCAGTTTTTGACGATAATAAAAATACTGATTTATTCTCACTTAAAGTGACATGCAAGTATAATTAAAACATTACTCCAACATAACCTTGTTATGGTGTGTGTGTGTGTGTGTGTGTTTGTAGTGCAGTATATGGTTTGGACGTGGCCATCTCGTAAGCCAAGCTAACAAAGACTTTAATTCGCCATACAGAACTACATTAAATTAAATTACAGTTGGATCATATTTTACTGTTTCATTACAGTAGGCCTGCTTGGTCTGCTTTCAGTACACTATAATCATGCTGTTGACAAAATTTTTTATGAAAAAGACAACAACACCTATGTGTGTCCTGCTTCATTTTGTTGGTTTTTAGATGTGAGTGTTGGATTTAATTTTACTTCCTTACAAGTGGCATAAAGCATTACATCTCTTTTTTCCAGAATGACATTGATAAATCTCGGTACAGCTTCAATGTTGAGTGGCATGATACAGAAGCTTCCATTATACGAACCTTTATTTTATTCTATTATAAACTGGATGGAACAATTGAACTTGTAAGTAATCTGTAAGATGCATGTAAAATGCACAGTAAACAAAAGGGAAAGATCTATTGAAATGCAAACTTCCTTGAAGGATATATCTCATAGCATTATGCCATGTAACTAAGAATATTTATATGGCAAATTAACCGAAATAGGTTGGCACAGGAGTAGTATGTCTGGCTTATATTCAGAAGGTGTTGCATTCCTATTTCAGCCAGGGACTGGTTATTGTGATTGAGGTTATGTTGTAATTTTTGTGAGTTTCTAATTCATGTAAAATATTGGTTTAAACTAACTTAACCCTTGTAATATGATATAATAATAAATAATAATAATAATAATAATAATAATACACAGTGGCTCTTGCTTCACTAAGCCTTCTAAACTATAGCATACAAAGGGAATTTTGAATTTGCGTGATTGATAGTATCAGGATAAATTTTGCAGTAAAGGGTTTAGGATGACATGCAAGGAACAGATGAACTGCTTATGCTGGATCTAGTTCAGACTGTTTGCTTTTTAAAGCATTTTCTTTCTCTGCCATTAGAATTCCTTTTTTCCTTTACTAGTGTTTCCACTGAACTTTTTACCCATTTACAATGCGGGGGTTTTTCCTTGGTATAAAGTGGTCAGAGTATGTAAGCCTATGTCTCATTGTTAGATCTAGTGAGACACAAGGGAAACTTTACAGAGACATAATTATTAGCAGTGTAGATAACTTTAAAATACCATTGGAGGAAAGTAGGACATCTATTACATATAAATTATGTCAGTAATAGTATTGCAGCCAACTGATAAGTATGACTGTATTTGAAGATTAATGGCAGAAGGATGTAAGTAGGTGTGCATGCAACCTGTAATCAAACACCTGCTTGCACTCTCCATTTTTCACTGCCCTGCTTGCTTCCAGTGACACAGAAGGCCCACATAGTAGTATCTATGTTACAGAATGATATAAAGCACCGACGGTTATTCCTCAAACGTATGAAATGTGACACTGTTGCTCTTGGTGATCTGCATGTTGGTGCAACAGTGAACATCTTATCAAGGCAGATGAAAATTACTGGATTTGCAGATGAATACACAACCCTATATCTGGGGGTAGTTAAGCAGAGGTAAGTCAATGTGGGATAGAGCTTCCTGATATTTTGTTATTAATCCAGAAGAAATTTTGTTGCTAGTCATCACAGATAGCAATAAATTCATTGGAATATTACAACTATTGGTATTTGAGGGGTTGACTGCTTCCCTTTAAGTCTGTGTAACTTTAATGCCAACCTCCAATCTTGACATGCAGAGCACCTTATTCCATCAAATGAGGATTGGGTGTCTGAGTCAGTTTTTTTTAAGATCTATTCAAGATAATGCTGAATGATGTGTTTCCACTGCTTGTGACAGGACATTTGCAATGCTAAAGCCTGATGTTGTGGAAAAAATGGGAGAAATATTAAAAGTGATCATACAAAATGGATTTAAGATTACAAAGTTGAAAATGGTACAGATGAAGAGAGATCATGCTTTGGAATTTTATGCAGAGCACAAGGGTAAACCATTTCTTCCGTGAGTATAATACCTCATTTTGTATGTTCAATATCCACAGTGAGGAATGTGAATTATGAAATGAGAACTTCGTGTGACTTAAACTTATAATTTTTCAGGATGTTAAAGGATTTGATCTTTGTGAAAAGTACAGGCTCACATTTGTTTCGTTGAATGACTTTCATTGAAATATGGGAAAATTCTCAGATGAAGCCTGAAAGTCCATTATCAAAGAAAATGAAGTTCATTCTCACACATGATCATTACAAGTTTAGCACAGTTTACATCTCAAAAACCTACTTCCACAGTATTCATTTTAGTATTGTCTCATCTTACTATTCCACATGGCTGCTTTACAAGAAAATCACATCAAAGTTCTGTATACATTTTGCTTTTTCCCCTTTCTAAACTATGTGTCTAGTCCACCACAATTTTTGTCATGTATATATGCTAATTATAATGGATGGCTTGCATAAATAACAAAGGTTGTCATGTAACATCCATCATTTGCATCAGGTCCACATAATTTATGATTACTGTACTTAGTTGCAAACTTTCCAATTTATGTTATATATCAGTGACACAAAGCAGATATGTAACAGTGATTAATGAAGCTACTTCTGCCCAGAATGTCTTTGCTTTTTGATAGTATAAATGAAATTAAATTATCCTGCCATCTTTTGACACTTGGGCAAACTGGTTGAGTTTTTAAACATTCTTCTTTACCTAGAATTGTAACGTGTGTTTTGCTTTCCATTTATTGTGTACTTCTGAATTTGAAGCTTGTGAACTTTATTAGCTTGTTTCAGCTTCCTGGTAGAGTACATGACCTCAGGGCCAGTTATTGCAATGGAGTTGCTTGTAGACAATGGAGTGGCAAAATGGCGTGAACTTCTGGGACCGACTGACTCTGAACAAGCACGTAAAGATGTGCCAGGCAGTATAAGAGCTCTGTTTGGTAAAGACAAATCATTGAATGCTGCTCATGGTTCAGATTCATGCACATCTGCTGAAAGGGTATGTGTATCATTCATGTGGGTATGAAACTTGACTCCCAGCACAAAGTGATGATGAGAACTTTTACCTAAGACAGATGAAGTAACAGGATGATACAGATAATTCTGTGATGGGGTGCACCACACAGCACACATGATAATTACTGGCAGATTTTGGTTACAAAACCTTATTGAAGTTGGTAAATGGTGTATGATATTGGCCTCAGTGCTTCTGTGACACTTAGTGTATTATTATGTTTTGTTGGTAGGAAATTAACCTTTTCTTCCCAATGAGTCCAATTGCCAAGTATGATTCCCCGCGGTCCACAGCCATTTTCAAGAATAGCACGTGTTGCATCATCAAACCACATGCTGTTCAGGAAGGTTGGTTGGTAGTGTAATTCTGGATTACTGATTACAATTTGTGTTTCCACATTTGGGAAAGGACATGAAGCTGTCCACTCATCTCTGTCTAGTGTTGAAGTTAAGAATCGGTGGAGCTTCACCTCTATTGCCCCATATGATTTTTATGGCCTGCACACTGGCAACTTTACTTACAGTTTGGGAAGAAGCAGGGGTGCACAAATTCTGGGAGCCAGGCAACTAAATTTTGTATAGTGGTGGCTAATATTTTCAGCATAACTGTTGCAATATTTCTCATTAAATACAAAAATGGGTATCACTGCATGTACTAGGCAGAAAGTTCCAGATAACGGTGAGATTTACAGATCACCCAGAACTGTGTGTCCTCAGTATGGTACTTGCATCTTATCACCCTTCTGGTACCTAGAATTTGGAGGTGGCTTCAAGATTTTTTAAAAAATCTGGGGACCACTGTATTGAAGTGACTGACAGCAGATGCAGTGCCACTTAATTATGTAATTACCTACTCCATGGAGCAGAGTCCTTATTGAGAAGCTAACCATTTCTTATTTAGTCAAGAAATTCCCCGCACTGTATGGAACCCAAAGGTTCTTTACCGCACTTATAAGTGCCCACCACCTGTCTGTACTGTTAATCGATCCAGTCCATGCCCCCACCGCAACCCCAACCCCACCCACTATTCCATTGACACAGATAGACAGTTTCTTTTTATATAATTCAGAATATTGTGGTGGGGATGGGTGGGTTGTAGAACCTGTGATCTCTTTCTTGAATGGCTTGTTAAATATAGCTGTGCTGGGATTGATCACTTGGACTAAAAAGCATGATTGGTAATGGATATTACTTACTACCTGTGATTTAAAAACTTTAATGGATAATATGTACTTTTTAACACATTATCTTTACTCTAGGGCTGGATTTAGTCATTGATAATACTCTATTGTGATTTGGCAATGTTTCTGAGAAATTATCACTTTCCACCTATATGACATCATTAGACAAGAATGGTAAGATAAGTATGAAAACTGGCAGAAGAGTTCAACTTTGCTTTGTTGTTAACATGGAGCTTCATGCATTCAGGTTTGCTGGGGGATATAGTATCAGAAATACAGAAGAATGGTTTCAAGATAACAGCAATGCAGATGTTCTACATGGAGCATCCCGATGCTGAAGAATTTTATGAAATTTACAAGGGAGTTGTTGCAGAATACTCAGTGAGTGGTAATGTTTATGTGATGCCTGAGCGTCAAACAGATTTTATTATATAACTCATATCCCAGAGAGGTTTTTTATAGGTTTCCTTATTCCTATCATATAAATAACCAGGTAGAGCACTGAAAATAGACATGGAACTTCTTTTTAAGTTCATTGTACATAATGAGCCCCTCGTCTGATATTAACCTTTTGGCACCGGAATTATTTTTTTAAATTCTAGCACACTGTATATAAAATGTGAATAAAACAGGAACCAAATACGTTAGAATTATGAAACAAACTGCATTTTGAAGAGAAAAAACGGACAGTATATACCATGTTTAAAATATTCAGTACCTGTATTTGTT
>Ga0123355_10002857_pt1 | contig 24551 bp, 13 predicted proteins | sample TergutEmb28metaG_3_FD_89872 | JGI IMG/M metagenome (GOLD analysis project Ga0123355, IMG submission 89872) | Embiratermes neotenicus P1 segment gut microbial communities from Petit-Saut dam, French Guiana - Emb289 P1 | ecosystem: Host-associated > Arthropoda: Insects > Digestive system > Gut ... | reverse complement strand
TAGTAGTAGCAGTAGTAGTAGCAGCAGTAGTAATAATAATAATAGTAATAATAATAATTACAAAGACCAGGTGTTTAAATGCTCGGCTCCTGCTGCTAACACATACAAATGCAGGAGAGACAGTTCTGCTGATGTAGATGACAAATCATTCCAACAGAGAATTGGTATCGGACCAGAGAGCAGGAATGAATTTCAAAGTAATACTTATGCACCAACAAAATTGGCTGTGGGCATGGAGGACTGTAGACTGCAGGGAATTGCAGGGGCAACTGCAGGTGTTTGCCAGTACCAACAAGATTATGAACCAAGTACCACGCAGATGAAGAATGAAGGAAGGAAGGTTATTCCCACCGGTATGGCAGACGGTAACTACTTGAGTGAGCAGGGATTTGATGACGGTAATACGAACCTGAAGTGTGAAAACCAGAAGTCAGTTCCAAATAACATGGTGGCTGTGAGTGGTTTTCATTGTCAGATGTTTGATAACATGGATGCAAGCAATGAAGTTAGTACTTCCTTAGGAAATAATACATATTCCTGTCAGAGTTTTGAACAGAGTAACAGTTCTAGTGGGCAAAATGATAGAAGGACAGCAACACCATCAGATAAAGTAATGCAGTCTGCCAAGGTGAAGACGGAGCAGCCATCCTACTTGTTTGCGGGTGATGGAGGGCCGACACCACTGGAGAAGGTGAAAGGTTCCTGGTGTTGTCGTCAGGGTGGTATAGAGACGCCAACACCCGAACATCTGCGTGACGGTTGCTGCCAGGGCTTCCAGACAGCAGATGAACAGGTACAGACTTTAAATTGTTGTTAGAATCTTCTTGATTTTTCTTACTTTGAGGAAATGACAGTCAAGAAAACTCTGAAGAAATTTCCTCCTTTACGGATTCCAGAGGTTCATTACTGTGTTCACGCGATACTGTCACTGGTCCCATCATCCATCTATGCCTAGGTTTGCAAATGATGTCTTGCCTTCAGATTTTATGGCTATATAATTTTGTCTGCATCTTCTGTTTCTGTCATGCCCGTCTAATCTTCAATTATTTTCGTCACCCTAACAATATCTGGTGGTGGGTACTAATTTTGATGCTTCTCATTATGTAATTCTTTTCATTCTTCTGTGATTTCTGTGTATTATGTCAAAATATTCTTGTCAGTTTGATGTTCTCTCTTGTCTGCAAGTGCACAACACTAACAGACTGTACATGAAGAGACAGATATAGATCAGCAATCACGTGTATTTTTGACAGTTCCTTGTAGGGTAGGGAGTAATGTGCTATCTGTTCTGGCTTTTTTGACAAAACCATTATCATACACAAGTATCAGAAGTGTAACAGAGGTCAGATCTTTGTATAAAAGGTATTGTTAAAAATAGTTCTGACTGACAGGCATTGTTTCATTATGTCTATTCACTGAACACAGTGGGATGTCTCAGCTAAGAGTTTGCATGAGATTTACATCTGTTTCTGTGTGCTTCTCAGTTGTAAATTGTCAAATATTTATTGATATTAATAAATGTGTGTGTCACATAATCACCACCTGTATGCCCAAACAAGTCTTGAGATAAGCCACAGCAAATGAATGTGCCAAAATCCTTGCTGTGTGCATGCATCTTCTGACGTGCATTTAGGTGTACTGGTGTATAGCTATGCTTAGATTGATTGTTGGCAAGTGCATTGTTGTTGATGTTGCATCAGGACACAAAGCAACCGTGGTCCCCGCAGCAGCCTGATGTAAACGCTGGAGATGGCTGCCAAAATACGAACAAAGGCTTTGGAGGGATGTCAGCCAAGGAATTCCAAGACCGTCTGGAACGGCTGAAGAACAATGTCAGGGCCGAAGTTCCTGACTGCAATTGTTTTCCGCCTGATAAATGTAAGAACATCTTACAGTTGCCTTGCTTGGCTCACTGATGTTGGGTTTGATTGAGTTTGTGGCAGCTAAAATGATGGACAGCAGTCTGGTGTTACAAATACTGTGCAGATACAAGAGTGCTGGACCTGGTGCAGCACAAGGTTAAGTTTGTGTAGGCAGTTCGATAGTGTTATTGCTTTAGGCTGTGCCAAGGTTCAGGCAGTTAAAAGCAGATATCTCACAGCAGTGGTCTGGATTCAGTTCAAGCATTTATTGTGGGACAAAGTGGTACTGGGACAGGTTTTTCTTTGAGCACTTTAGTTTTCTCCTGTCGCTGTCATTCATCCAATGCTGCGTACCCTTTTCATTTATCAGTCACCCGTGTTATTTTGTCATAGCAACTGACAGCACTGTTAAATAACATGCTGAAATGAATCATTGCCTCAGACGAACTGCCTCCTTCATCTTCAAACTGAAAGTGTCTAATTCCCCAAACTGTGGTCATGATATTCAATGCTGACAGCACCGTTTATCACACAGCACTAATTGTTGTGATTTATTTCAGAAACTTTTTTCAGAAGCATAAATCTTTCAAAGATTTGTTGTATTGGCATGTCTATTCTTTTCATCCTTGAGGTAAACTATGTTTATAAGGCACTTAGTTTACTCTTGCTGTCTTCAGAGATACAAACTGCATGATCCCCACGCAATCCAACAGCTTTTTGTATAACCTATTTATACTCTGTGCGTTGCTCAGCAGTTTGACATCCAGCAGATATTAACACAATTCTGCTCCTCCTTCTTACAACCTGTTCTGACTTCAGTTCCATCTTTCACGTTATCTACCTAGGCATCTCTTCCTGTAGGATGGTAATAGAGGGGGACTTTTGTGTACCTGCCTTCCTCTATCTGTTCAATGTGTTCTCGCCATTTATGTATATTATCCCTAATTTTATGTAAAGCACAGGACATACTTAACTCCTGTCTCATATTTTGTTCATTTTGTGACCACACAAGGCATGTTGTGCAATTGCTCAGACCAATTTCATTCCATTAACCTGTATGTGACTTTCTTCTTAAAGTCCTGTGATTTTATGCTGTAGAGTAAGACTGTACAGTTATAGCTCTGTAGATTAAGGCTGTACAGCTGTAGTGCTGTAGAGTAATGCTGTACAGCTGTAGCTCTGTAGAACTTGAACCACATTCATTTTCTTGTATTAAAGGAAACAAGTGACAATAAAACCACTGTGGGGTACTGCAAGTTGTCTCCAATTAACTACACAGCACTCCAACAATTAACAATTTATTTCCGTCGTTTGGTTGTACAGTGAGTTACAGTTGCAGTGATATCTAGTAGCGAGCACATCCTCTGCGGTGGGAGTAGAGACTGCTTTCTCAGGTCTGCGCGGCCTCCTTTTATTCGGTCCGCGGGGTTGTTGTGCCGTCTGTGATTGGTCCGAATAGGCTGATCTCTGATTGGTCGGAATAAACTGACCAGTGATTGGTTGGGACCGCCGGGCCGAGCCCTGAAAAGGGCCGCGGGCTGCTAGTGGATTTGTGTGTTGAGCTGGACCCTGAAAAGGGCTGTGAATGGCTTGTGTGGGAGGCGAGATGTGAGTGTGTGTGTGTGTGTCCCCACACCATGTATATATGTTTCTTGTGAAGGTAGATCACAGTTGATGTTCAACATTTCCAGCATTCACTGGAAGTAGATGCTCTGAGTTTCTTTGCACAGTAAGCAAAACAGCCATTGAGCTGTAGATGACATTTTGAGGACTTCTTTGTTTCATCAGTCATTGTGATCAAGCTCAATAACTGAGAGAAAGCAAGTCTCACACAAGTTTGTTTGGAGTTGAACTAGATATGTCTGATAACCTGAAATATTTTGTTGATGTGTGTGCATTGTGTTTTGTCAGGCCCACCAGAGCCGGGTTCATATTACACTCACCTGGGAGCAGCTACAAGCCTCGCTGAACTGCGGAAGGAGCTGGAGAAGAGGATGGGCTTAAAGGGGAAGGCTGTGCGTATTGAGAAGGTGATGTACACTGGTAAAGAGGGGAAGACAACGCAGGGCTGTCCACTTGCGAAGTGGGTGAGTTCAGATATACACTTCCTGTCCACAGAGCAATACAGTATAAAGTTGTCCTTTTGTATACCATGAAGGCATATAGGGGGGGTAGAGGTATAGCTCCACTCATTCTTAACCTTGGCACAAGGTGGAGATGAGTGGTCAGCTGAACGCCCCAACCACTTTACCCCCAACATAAGGATCGTCATTACCCAGTGAATAGAAAGTCAGTGTGTCCCAAAGCTGGCCTGCACATTGTGTAGCAGAAGAAACCCTGCACCATGAATCAATGTCACTTAGTGCTAGTGGTTGTTCAGTGGCTTCTAAGAAAAGTATTGTTGGAGTCTGACTGTGCAGTATCTAGCTGGTGTGGGAGAGTGGGTTGGATGTGAGTTCCTTGGACTTCTACATTAGTTTACATAAATTGTGTTAAGTGCATGTCAGAGTTTGTATAAATAAATATTGGCATGACCAAAAGGTTTACTCCATCACCACGTGCACAGAAGGAACATGAACATAAAACGTTCCTATGAACATGATACTGTTTGCAGATAATTCGTCGGTCGAGCATGGAGGAGAAGATTCTTTGCATCGCGAAACACCGGCAAGGCCACAAGTGTCCGACAGCATGGATTGTTGTGGTGGTGGTCGCGTGGGAAGGTGTGCCATCACACGAGGCAGACCGTGTGTACAACCTGCTAACTCACAAACTGAACCGATATGGTCTTCCAACCACACGACGATGTGCTACCAACGAACCCAGGACTTGTGCATGCCAAGGACTTGACCCAGACACATGTGGTGCAAGCTTCTCTTTTGGGTGTTCTTGGTCCATGTATTATAATGGCTGCAAGTACGCACGCTCAAAGACCGTGCGTAAGTTCAGGCTGTCAGTCAGATCTGAGGTAAGACAGTCACATTTATCTGAACATAAGAAGTACCCAGTCCTCACTTGAGATGTGGCTGCTTTGCTTTACAGTATCACAGTATTAAGTGGCTGAAACTGAAAGGAAGGAATAACACTCAAATAAAAAAAATAAAATAAAACTGAAATTTGCATACAAAATGAAAAAAAAATTAGCAATTCTAAGCAGAATTTATGAAGCATACTTTCTCGTTGCATCAGTCAGTCCAACAGATATATTACTGTAAACTGTTAGGCATCAGAATTTTTTCCCCAGTGTACTGTGTAAAAGACATGGGATGTAAGTGGCTGCTTGCTTTTGTGCATGTTCTTGGCGATAACTTCAGATGGATGTTCAGGCTTCTCAGCATCAGACCGCATCCTTTTAGTTGGCTTTAATGTTGAAGAGTTAATTTCGTCCTTTAGAAGTACTTATTAATGGCACACAGTTTCTGTATGCATTAAATTTGTTGAATAGAACTTCAGAGTTAATTGTTGTTGTTAACATGACATATAAACTGTATAGTGTGTGGATGTGTGCCATCCATCTCTGTACCATATTTCATATGTTCAGCTCCAGTGGTTAGTTATTATCATCAAACCTAAACCTACAGAAAATTTCTCGCTTGGCTGCCATTACATTCTGTACATATAATACCTGAGCAAAAGTCACATATTATTCCAAAATATGTTGCTGTAAAGTAAATGGTACTTGGAATCACTTTAATTATCAACCAACAAATGCACTTACATAAAACTTCACATTAAAACACTTAAAATCGCTCCGACATGTTTCGATCCTAAGATCATCCTCAGGGAGCTACATTGTTCCTTGCTAAAGTCATCTTAACAACATTCACAAAATAATTCCTTTATATTAACGTTTAGAGGTTAGCGGTGCAGTACGACCACTATAGCGGTCGTTAGGCATCAAAGGGTTAAAGTGATTCTACAAAATGCACAGTGCAACAATAAAGATGGTACTTGGAATGTTGTGTGGCCCACATCTTGCTGTTGCACACTGTTTTGGGATGTTTTACTGGCATAGTAATCATGCCAGTCTTTCTGCAAATTGGTTAACTAGTTCCTAAATTGAAACATCTTTGTGTGTTGTCTGTCAGGTCCACAGTAGGTTGGGAACATCTGTGTGTTTACAGGTAAAGGGAACCGAGTAATTGCTTACAGCTCCAAGGTGACAAAAACTGACCCTTTTATTGACAGTAATTCTAATTTGTGTTGCAACAGCAAGCGGCAGGAACTGTATACCGAAGTGACTCACTAATATTACGTGAGAGGAAACTGGTGTCAGGGAATGTAACTCACTATGCTGTTCTAATGTGGTGGTACTTTTGTGAAGTTGGTGGCAGAATATCAGTGTGGGTTGGCAGTTTGATGAAATTAGGGTTGGAGATGTTTACCAACAAGAGAGAGTGGAATAAAAACTAACTAAAGTATGAATAGTGAACAGGAAGTCATGAGTGCAATGTTCGTAAAGGCAGCCGAGTACGTTCCGTTGTTCTTACAGGTGCAATGTGTCTCAACGCTACAGCTTGATACACCTTCATTAAATAACGATTTGTGTTTCTGGAATTCCACCAACTTCACAAAATCCTGTAATTTTTCACATTGAGTTAACTTGGCTTTTTGTGGTTTTTCCCATTATTTAAGATTGGTATATATTTCAGGAGCAAGAAGTGGAAGAAAGAATGCATGTGTTGGCAACCCTGCTATCCCCCTTATACAAATCTGTGGCACCAGATGCTTTTAAGAATCAAACACAGTTTGAAAGGGAGGCGTCAGAATGTCGACTGGGTTTCAAACCCGGCCGCCCATTTTCCGGTGTCACCGCCTGCTTTGACTTCTGTGCCCATTCACACCGTGACCTTCACAACATGAACAACGGTTGCACTGTGGTGGGTTCCTTGTCGGTTCCCAATGTGTTGGTCTTGTGTTGACGGAGTTGAACAAATTGTTCAGGTTTGGGTTAATAAATTTTCAGTTATGGATGAACGTATATCTCTCCAAAAATAAGATTTTACACTAAACAGCTAAACAATGCAGTACAGTGTCAGTAGCGTGGCAGTGTGCGTGATTAGTTGGAGCAACGAAACTGTCACAACATCAGAATCTGTTTTCAGTGTTTAGTACCATATCTTATGTAATACCAGTAATAGAAATGTAAAGCAGCCTGAAAAGGCACAGAGTTATGAAACATAATTTTCAGTATAGTACAACACTTTCTGGTAGCATCAAATATATTAACTGTTTAAGGGAGAGTCCATGAAGGCAGACAAGCTCACATGATGAAAGACAGGGCTTGACTGAGCTGAGAGTGAACTGCGTAATAAAGAGAAAGTGGGGGGGAAGCTGACCTGCCAGCCATTTAAGTCTGACTGAGCAGAACCAGTTGTGAAAATCTGGAATTCTGGTACTAATATGGGTGATCACAAGAGCTCAAAATTTCACATATGGAGATTCACAGACATTGAGACTCTACTGTACACAAATTTTTTGCATGTTCTTCACAGCTACTTATATGACAGCCTAGTGCTGGCAGAACAATGACGTGCCTTCACTTTAAACACAGAAGTCAGTTAGACCTTGAAGATATAGGCAGTGGGTTCTGATGAAAGATCAGTGAACTTCTACCAGAATATGACATTTCCCAGAAGACAGCAGTGTTAATGATGTGTAGTGTTCTTATAATAAAATGAACTAGATGCACTAATTTCTCATATTTATTTTTGAATTAATACTCTGCATGTTTCAAACAGTTCCTCTGTCCATCATGAGGAGTTTATCACTGTACACACAGCACTGGTATATGTCGTACATGTTTGCTGACAGCTTGCAAGCAGGATCAGGACGGAACTGCAGTTCTGTCCTGATCCTGCTCACAAGCTGTCAGCAAACCTGTGTGACATATACCATTGCTGTGTGTACAGTGCAAAACTCCTGATGATGGACAGAAGAACTGTCTGAAACATGTAGAGTTTTATTCCAAAAATAAATTTGAGAAATTAGTGCATCTAGTTAGTTTTATTATAAGCATTTCTCACAATGCACGGTCACCTGAACGTCAAAAAAGATGTGTAGCGTTGTTTAGTTATAAGAATTAAATATTGCAGGTGGTAAGCCTGACCAAGCACCGAACCCTATCCAAGCCAGATGATGAGCAGCTTCACGTCTTGCCACTGTATGTAATGGATGATACCGATGAATTTGGGAGCAAAGAGGGACAAGAAGCCAAGATGAAGAGTGGTGCTGTGGAAACCCTGACTAAGTGAGTAAATTTCTTGCATTATTTAGGATATTCTTCTCTCTCAGTTTTCCCTTGCAAGTAATTTCTTCAAGTGCAGATGGCAGGTGAAGACATAAAGTTGGCCGTGGCTACGCTATGAAAGTGTAAAGGGGCAGTGAGGTGTAGCCACATTTGTTCCTAACCTCAGCAATGGGTAGCTGTACAACCTAGCCACTCTGCTATCAGGAAAAGAACTCCATGTGTCCAGTGCATAACAGTCTACTTAAGTCCCACAGCTGGTCTGGATGTTTCAGAGAATAGGGAAACCCCCTGCACTTGCTGGGAATTGAGCCCCACATCCTGCAGTGCGTTGCATTGTCCCTAAATGATCTACATTGCAGCTGTACACATGTTCGCACACAAAAGAAGTGTGTTACCAGATTTACCCAAATGCAAGACATCCAGACACCTCAAAAATAAAACATCTGCTAATACAAAATATTAATTATACTGTTCATTTCAATTTCATACACTTAATACACAAAGCTTGTCCCAGTCAGTGTCACTCTCTCCATCTCCACAGTCAGAGCCTGCATCTTCCTCACACTCACTCCCAACATTCCCACCCTCTTCACTTCCATTCCACAATGCATCATCATCATCAGTCTCATCCACTGCACTGGATGTATGGCACTTTTGACAGCCTTTAGCAGGCACTTCTGGTGAGATGCACTGTCATGCTGTTGTGATCCGCTGTCGAAGAAGTGGCACAGGGCTTCTTGATTCTTCCGGCTGGTGTCAAAGCATGGTCCCCTATCAAGAGCCACTCACTCTTCAGCTGCTTTAGCTGGTCTTTGAAGTGTTTGTTCACCACAGTGTCTAGCACCTGCAGTTGTGTGGTCACCTCACCCCCACCCCCAGATATGACCACAAGGTCTGTGTTCATCCAATAATTGTGGCTCTTATTTTTGGTGTCAGATGTCCCTTAAATGCATCCAAGACCAGCATCCCGTGTTTTCTGAGGCATGCCCTTGGCCATCTCTTCAACACCACTAACTGCCAATCCTCCATACTTTTACTGGGCACCTAAGAATTTCAGTTGGCATCTGACCATAATTCCTGTTGGCAGTTGCTCCTTGGCCATTGCTTTATGATTTAGAATCACACGTGGTGACAACGTGCTGCCACCAGCTGATGTTGCCAAAGTGAGAGTTACAAGTATCTTTTCATAACCCTGTATTTTAATGACTACAGATTTTGCCCTAGTGCCATCTGCAGTGTTAATTGGATGACATATCAAAATACAGTGGCATACCATATTAATTGGATGACATATCAAAATACAGTGGCATACCATGTTAATTGGATGACATATCAAAATACAGTGGAATACCATGTTAATTGGATGACATATCAAAATACAGTGGCATACCATGTTAATTGGATGACATGTCAAAATACAGTGGCATACCATATTAATTGGATGACATATCAAAATACAGTGGCATACCATGTAAATTGAATGACATATCAAAATACAGTGGCATACCATGTTAATTGGATGACATGTCAAAATACAGTGGCATACCATGTAAATTGAATGACATATCAAAATACAGTGCCATACCATGTTAATTGGATGACATATCAAAATACAGTGGCATACCATATTAATTGGATGACATTTCAAAATGCAGTGGAATACCATGTAAATTGAATGACATATCAAAATACAGTGCCATACCATGTTAATTGGATGACATATCAAAATACAGTGGCATACCATATTAATTGGATGACATATCAAAATACAGTGGAATACCATGTAAATTGGATGACATATCAAAATACAGTGGCATACCATGTTAATTGGATGACATATCAAAATACAGTGGCATACCATGTTAATTGGATGACATATCAGAATACAGTGGCATACCGTGTTAAGTGGATGACATATTAAAATACAGTGGCATACCGTGTTAATTGGATGACATATCAAAATAGTGGCATACAAACATTTCCTGTTTGGCTTAGGAGGTAATTGTTCTTTCTCCGAAGTCCTATTCACATGTTGCTGAAAAGGAAGAAGCTTCTGCTTGAAGTCTGCTGACAATTTCTGGCAAAGCAAATATCTTTTAGAAAGTGAGAACCCATTGCTCCGCATCATAACGCACACACCAATCCATGCTGGTCTTGTAATGGTGTCCTGTGATGTAGTGTGTTATGGCAAGTTGTCGTGCTCTACATTTTATTATCTCACGTGTAACTAGCAGTGCAGATTTTCGCTTCAGGCACACAAACGTAGCAGTTTCCTGTTCTGATTGTTGAAATGTCTATCCTTAGGGTCATTGGAAGATTTTCTGGTGGAGTTTACATTAATCAGCTTCTGCTTTTGTTCATTCCACCTTTGTACATTTACTGCCACACTACTGAACTTTCGTGCTGTATTGCAGCTATTTTTCTTGGCACAGTTAATCACCATCAGTTTAAATTTGGCATCATAACTTTGCCTGATTCCATTTGGAACACTTTTCATCCTTGTAGCCTCTTCTCTACCTTGCCTGACATTTACTGTAAACAAAATGACTCAGAATGCTCACAGATCATAACGAATACCAACCACTACAGAATACTGTGTTCTATCTTTCGTCTACACAAGATGATTTAGCAATGGAGGCATTGGTTTGGTGCGGTCTGGTTCAGCACTTCACTTGCAAATTTAATATGACCTTGCATATTTAAGCACAAAATTTAGGGCGAAACATCTTGCATTCAAGTACAGCAGTATTCAAGAGAGGACAGTGTGTGCGTACTGCAGACAGAGTGGCTTAGTATTTGACATTGCATTCCACCCCTGCCATATAATAAAGTCGTATTCAATTGTTTTGATTTAACTCTCTCTCCTCTTATTGCCATTTTTGAACTGGACTATTAGTTCAGTATATTACAGAATCATAAACATGAGAATGCTGAACTGATTCATCACGCAGGTTCCCATGTGAGGTGCGCGTTCGAGCTGTGCCATTGCAGCCGTGCCGTCGCCATGGTAAGAAACGTAAGGAAGATGAACCAGATGCGGTCATTGGACGGAAGGATCCTCCGACCTTGCACCGCAGTCCTTGCTCTGTGGGTACGGTTGACCACAGGGGCACACCTATGTCTCTGGACATGGCCTCTGTGCTGGAGGGTATGGAGGCAGCACAGCTCCAGAGCTCACAGGTAAGACAGCGCTGTGGTTGTGTGGTTTTGACACTGGACACTGTCTCAGTAATATCAGGGAAATAAATTGGTGAGGAAAACATCCCAGTATTTTTTATCACCTTTTGTGGGAATTTTGGGTAATGTTCAAAGGGTAAGAGCAGTCCACACTTGGCAGAAACATTTCTTGTGAAGAAGAATTTTCATTTATTCACTTTCTGTTTATAGAGGGCAGAGCTGTGCAACAGTAAGATCCCTTTGCATGCCATAATGGCATATTGGGAGATATGACACTTTTAACCTCAGCGTTAGATGGAGATGGGTAGTCGACTTCATGTCCTGTCGTGTATCCATGGAACAGGAGTATACGACCTCTTAGGATCCGAAAGACCTAGGAGATTTCTTCTAGGATTTCATGAACCTTGTATGCTTAACATAAGTGCTGTGGTAACCTCAGGTTTTGTGAATTGTGCCCTTTCATTGTGTTATGGCATCTTGCAGGTGTCATCCACAGTGCTGGACAGCCCTGTGTCCATGTATCAAGGCTGGAGCTATCATCACCACCAGGGTGCAGACTCACGTAGTGCAGATGTGTACAGCTCTCCTGGTGCCGGCAGTGCATCGTCTGCATGGGGACACCACCGAAGCCAGACACACGCGTGGATGGCAGCTGAAGCACAGAGGAAACAAGACTGGTTGAGCTCAACAGCTGCTACATCTGTGAGTGGAAATTTGGGTTCTGGGAATATAGGTGGCTGGGGAACAAGTGATTATGCTGCATTTGGTGGTGGAGCTATGAGCCTGGCTGCCTCAGAAAATGATCGGGATGGGAGGGTTGATCCCGATAGCACAACTAACCACAGTCTGATGGGGAATTCTGCAAACCTGGGAGGAAGTTCAACAGTAAACCCCCCACAGTCACCTCTCAATAAAAGTTCAGTGGGACCGTACAGTAACTTCATTGCGAGCAGTCCGGCTGCCTCAGGCCTGCCCCAGGGCAGTGGACAGATTAGCCCGCACAACCAGGCTTCAACTCCTTCTAGTCCGTTTGTGTTCCAGCAGCCGGCATCTCCATGGCAGGCAAGTCAGAGTCACTCACAGCAGCAGAGTAGTTCTAGTGACTTGTTCTCAGAAAGTGGAATCTCCCAACCTTCTGTTTTGCAGGGGGAGACAGTGAATTGGCAGACAGACTCAGGTCTTCCGAACACATTAAGCTCTGCACAATCCAAGGTCCTGTCAGCATCATCTCCCAGCACATGTGGTTCCGCCAAGCAGAGAAGTCCTGTTTCAAGTGGAAATGATGCTGGAACTGGTCCAGGACCATTAGAGAGGTCTCCTTATCCCTCCCACCTTCCATCTTCACCGTTCTCTTCGCCGCAGTCCCAACAGCCCACAAATAGCCCACAACAAACCCTCATCAGCAGTAGCACCCTGCCTCCTAATCCAGCCCAGCAGCAGTCTTTAAGTCTCCCACTTCAAACACAACATTCTGTGAATGCTGGTGATGGTGGCCTCCTGCAACCTCACACTCCACAAGAAAATAACCCACAGTCATCAAAAACACCTGAACGCTCCATGTCAGTACCACTTCCTCTGACCCCAACAGACCAGTCTACTTCGTCTTCTTGCTCTGGTTCAAGTCGGGGAGGTTGGGTAACACCCGACAGACCTCAGTCTTCTTGGGACTACAATCCTCTCACCCCTGCCCCTCCTCCCACAATATCCCCAACACAAGCTTCTCCCTTCCGCATCCCTAAGGGTAGGCCCCCCTCTCGAACTTCAAACGTACATTCCAACAACAGTGGCAGCAGTAGCAACAATGCATCACCAGTGCCATCAAATGAAGTGGCATCAACAAACACATCCCCCACGTCTGCATCTCAAGGTTTAAATTGTCATTCAAATCAGACTTACTGTAAAGGCTTCTTGAAACCGTTTCCTCCTGGTGAAAATTCTGTTATGAAACAACCTCCTTTGGACAACCACAGTCAGCAGTACGGCTCATCAGGTAGCAGTGGTGTCAAGGACTCTTCTCTGTCATGGGCTCAAGAGGGTGGTACAGTCACATCTGAAGAGGGAGCCAAGTCCTCAGACTCACGTTTCAGTCCATCTCTCCCATGGTTTGGTGCAGACCAAAATGGAGGGAGGTCAGGGAATAATGATAAGTCAGATGGAAATCAGAATGGAAAATCCAGTGTGTACTTGAACGATTCAAGCCGTTCAGAGGCAGATGATGGTGCCTGCAGCGTGATGACCCAAGGAAAGGGCTCTTGTAGTGCCATTAAGCAGGAAGGCCTGTCATCATCGACTTGGTCTTCCGCGAACGAAGTGAAGCAACTTGGTGATTACCACACTGTAGCCGCAGCACAGCTAACGTACTGCTCCACTGCAGCAACTTCACCTGCCAGTGCAGGCAACCCGTTTGTATCAACTTTAAACACCTGTGCGTCAAGCTATGGCTACTGCAGTTCTACCGGCAGTTCTTTCATGTCAGGTGGCTATCCCATGTTTTCAGATAACAAGCCATATCCAAACAGTGCGTGGAATGATGCTGCTGGCTACGTGGATTCACGAACAGCATCTGCACCACATATGAATATGAACTACCCATACCAGACTATGGACTTTAACTCACAGTTCTACACAGGCCAACCCACGAAGCAAGAAGCTGCCGTTCGATCAGCATGCTATCATTCATCACCCTATGGTTATCAAGGGATGAGTCAGTTTCACCCTCAGTATGCTGGACAGTTTCACCACCACCGCTGGGACCCCCATCGATGGGACTTGTATGGTCCACCTCCTTTTTTTCCTGTTGTTCCAGAGCCACCCCGGTCAGAGCCTATTGGTGAAGTCACTGACTTCATTGACAATGAAGAGTGTTTCAAAGATTCACAAATGGGAGGTGTTGCAATTGCCCTGGGACATGGTTCAGTGTTGTTTGAATGTGCCAAGCATGAGTTGCATGCCACAACAGCCTTGCGGCATCCCAATAGATTGCATCCGACTCGAATAAGTTTAGTTTTCTACCAACATCGGAATTTGAATCGAGCAAAACACGGCTGGGAAGAATGGGAGGAAAAGATGAGATTGCGTAAACTGGGCATTACCACTTCAAGTGCAAGCAGTGGGGCCACAAGTACGGGTGGTGGTAATAATGGTTCAAACGGTTCGGCGAATGGCAATGGTAGCAGTGGCTCAGTTACAGATCTGATCCACCTTTTGCCCCCTACTGACCGACCACCAACATACGCATCACAATTCCTTATGCGAACCCCAACCTACACAACCACCACCTGGACAACGCTGTTCCCAATGCATCCGTGTATGGTGACAGGCCCCTACCAAGAGGGTGGGGCTGTGGGGTAGGCAATAACAAGAGTGTTGGCCAAGCCTTTGTGTGGCCCACAGCTCATGAGGCTGTGTCTACTGCTGCACTAAGAATCCTTCTTTTCGTTGGACCGAATTGAAGGTTACTTGCAGCACATCATGGTGTGGTGTGTTCTGCAGCACATCATGGTGTGGTGTGTTCCGCAGCACATCATGGTGTGGTGTGTTCTGCAGATGTAGCCTGAGATGTGGACCGTCAGCAGCACGAGCTGCCAGGCAGCGGAGATGCCAGGGATTGCAGAACATACCATGAGTCTGAGAAGTACCAGAAGGGAAATTAGTAATAATGTTGGTAACACTGCAGTGGAGTCTGTTAAGGAAAGATAGTCTTTGTAATATTGCACTTACTGGGGTTCAGAATGTTTCCTGAATTCAAGCACATTGCATTTGAAGTGCTGTAGTTAGATCAAAAGGGATTCACTTCAGTTTGATTGGTGACGTTCCTGGAAGTGTTGGAGCTCTCCAGAAAGTACAGTGCCAACATGTTCCTCTGCACACCACATGAGTATCAAACCAGTGTGGCTTGAAATCAGTTCTGTTTTAGAAACTATTCTGGTTTGAGTACTACACCTCGTTTATTTTAATATGATAGTTTAGTGTCCTCTCCTTACATGAAAGACAATGCCATTGTCTTCACAATATGCATTTTGTGTTGTAAGAGGTTATATTTACCAAATTATGTAAGACAAAGTGATGAATGTGCTGTGTAATTGTCTAATGAGTCTTGTAGGTTAGGATGTACGGTCTGCAGTTTTGTCTGCCCAGCTTTTACCTGTATCATGGTACTTTCTTGGATGATCATTTGCACAAAGCACAGGTATAATGGATTGTGTGTTTCTCCAATCTGGCAAATACGACAGGTTTTTCGGGCTAAGTGACCATAGAAGATGCTCTACAAAAAAATTAAAGAATGTCACAAAATACATTATTGATATCAAATTTGTAACAAGTTAGGAAATACATGTTAGGGTAACGGTTCTGATAAATTCGCTCCCTTTCCTTCATTTGTATCAAAAGCCAGAAGACATGCAGAAAAAGCATAATTGGTAAAAATGTGTTTTATTTTACCCTACAATTTTTTAAAAAAATATTTTGCACCAGCAAATACATACAATTGTGAACACTGCAGCTGCACACAGCTGTTCAGTTCACATGATTTGTCCTGTTGGTGTATGATACATGTTTTAGTACAAAACCATAAGAACAATTTTCAAGAAATCCTAATAAGTAGATCTTGAATTGTTACAAGTGGGCAGACATGGTGACACTGATAAGCGCACAAGATGGTTTCTCTTCTTCACTGCATGAATAAAGCCAACAACTTGCTCTGGCTTCAGAGTATCCATTGTTTCCTTGTTTCACAAGATCTCTATGTGAAAAGTTCTGTTGGCAGGTTAGCTAATCTGTTGAAAGTTCTCTTGATCAGTAGTGACACATTGTATTCATTTGCATTGGAAATATTCCTTAATACTTGTGATGTCAGTCTCATCAGTTTGGGTAGGAACAAGACTGCTGTGAAATCTGAGGTGTTCACAGTGGTATTAATGCAACCTCGCCCTGGGGTGTTACGCCGTGTCACTGTATGAGAGGTTCCCGATTCTTCAAAATGCCAAGGACTGCTTAACCAGTGACACAGAATTGTATCCCACAGTATTTGAATCTTCAACAAAATTGCAGCTGTAAATTAATTTTTCTGTGTAAAAGTGCCTGGATATTTCCAAATGTGAACAGTGTTGAGACTTCTACTTGCTAGTGTTTTATACGCAGCTATTTCATGGAGTAATTTAAGCTGTAAATCACCCACCCAGAGCAGAAGAATATTTACACCTGAACAAAGCTGTCTAGAAGCAGCATATATTAAAAATCTACCTTATACACTGTGCTGTGTTTGTAAGTGATTGATTAATGGTAGTTATGCCAGATAGCAATTATCATTATGAAGCAGGGGATAGATGCGTATGTTTTGGTCATCAGTGCAGTGTGGTGCTCTGGCATGTCACACTAAGATCACTTAAAATTTACGGCATGTACGTTCGGTGAAGTTGTTCTTTCACATTTCCCTGTAGGGCTATTTATATGTAGAAACCACGGAACTGAAAGGTTGTCTGTGGATGTCGTAGCTAGACAGGCCGTGTTAGTGGCGCATTAACGTTATGTTAACCCTGTCATTGATGGCACTATGGCCAGCTGTTATGATACAAAGGAATGACTTTATTTTTAATTCTGCGTTCTGTGTGACATGATGTACCATAAGAAAAATGTTGTATTTCAGACTAGATTATTTTGAGGAGTTCAGAAATTTGCACAATCCTAATTTAGTGTAAGTGTTTAATACATTGCAGGAGTGAGTGAGGTTAGGTGCATAACATGAAGTAATGTGGTCACAGCATTGTTGACAGGTAGAGGTACACACAAGTAGTTAGGGTCAGTCATGCCACAAATTGTGGAGTAAAGTGTACAGAGAATGGCCAGGGGTTTTAGCTTTTAAAATGATGCACAAGTGGATAAATAATTCCCCCCCCTCAAAGATAAATAGTAGCAGTAGGAAAGAAGTGTGACCTGTGGATGCAGTGAAAGCCGAAGCAGCCATCTTGTGGTCTTTACTTAATTTTTCACAGCGTTTAAACTGAGATGTGTGGCCGTGAAGTATAAGGAGACATCTTCAAATTTGCAACCCAAGAAAGCTCCAAATGATGGGCACTACAGTGCACTGTAAGTTGTGGCCTTTTTGTGGAGATACAACTCCACTATTTCTTCACCTCCTGCACTAGATAAAAGTGAGGAACTGCATCAAGTCCCAGTTTTGGTATCCCCAGGGAAGAAGTCCTTGGTGCATATTGTATATGGGAGGGGAGGGGATTTGCAGTTCCCACAGAACTGTTGCTCATGGTTCATATCTCCTGGGACGTGAATTGTTTCGAACATTCCGAGAATTGTATTGTCAGGATATGAAGGCAGTATGATCATTCAGAATGTAGAGGACTGCTTGTGCTATGACACAATTTCACGTCCCAGAAAACGTGAGTTTTTGGACTGGTTGTTTCTGAAAGCCGCTGGATGTGGTGGCAAAGAGGAAAAGTATCCTCCAGCACCAGGAATGGAACTCGATTGTCCAGTTGCTCGTCACCATACCAACTGTGAATTGTTTGACAGTTACCTTATCATCATGTTATTAGAGTTTTCTTATATAATTTAAAATATAACCTTTTACAGACCTGACCAAGTTTTGTAGCAATTCCGTGTTCTGAAGCTGTGTGAGCCCATATGGTTGTGCTTAGTTAGGTAGTACACATCATCTGACACACATACATCACAGCACAATTAAGTTCCACATACACCATTGACTTTATTTTGAATACTGGATTTTATCTGGGAATTTTACTGCACTTTGAGAGCTAGTTAGTTTAGCATTTAATATATGACTTTCCTGTATAATGAATTTACTCATGTAATTATTTATTTCTCCTGATGGTTGATCACTCACTCATACAGTTTTATTACAGTTTGCACAGCACTGAATTACATATCAAACCATCCTAAACAATGCAGCTAGTAATATTATTATAGTTTTACATTTGTGATAGAGAGTCAAGCCAATCACTTCTCCTGTTCCACATCTGATTCTGAGCATTTAATATTTTCTTCCTCTGATCTTTGTTCTTGCATCAAAGCTCAGTACTGTACCGTACTGTATGGCACTGCACTTTGTGTCCGGTCTGTCCTGTCCTGTCCTGTTTAGATAATGTAACAATGCATGATGAATCTCCAAGCTTATCTTGGGGGCTGTGCTTCAGTTTATCCTGCTTTGTACTATTCCTTTTGCTATATTTTCATGGGGACTACATCAACTGCTGATGATGTCCAAACCGTGTTCAGCGTTTAGCACTATCTAGAAGGGCTTGACTCTCTGGTTATGGCAGATGCTGCTTATATGTTGATAACTGGTGATTTAGTTGATATAGAAATGAATTGTGTAGTGATGAAACCAGCAGTGGGTGGAATATCAGTGGTGAAGCAGACTATCCAGAAGACGGAAGTACCTGGTAATCCCCCTCAAGGTTCTCGCCTTCATGTGTTTACACAAGACAGTATTGCTGTTTCTAGTCCCTTACTAGTGTTACCACTATTGTCATTTCTGATTTGTGTCATCAGCATAAGCACTGTTATTGCCTGAGCAGTGATACGCCCACGCTTCGTATCACATTCCTCCAGATTCTGAAATTAGCTACTTTCATACCAGCTCACAGGGGCAGCCTGTCAATGTGGGTGATCAACATGGCTGCCTGGGGCACAAAGTTGAGTGGGGTACCAAATTCAATGGAAATATGAAAGTTAAAAAAGTAACACAAATTTGCTACTGTGATTATCTGAGTGGTAATTTGCAGAACCTGTTACTGTTGAAGGGGAAAGCTGGCAGATGTAGAGTCTGGTACAACACCACTAGTGTATTTGATGTCAGACACAGTGGCTGGACATATGGACATACCATATAATTGTGCTTTGGTTAAAAAATATGTTTAAAAACTTCAGAGAGAGAGTGCAAAATACTTTGTTGTTCACCAGAAGCCTGTGCTAAGATGTCCCTTGGGGGATGCGCCAAGTGCATGGTTTGCCTAGGGCATCAGTTTCTAACAGCTAGTCTAGGGCCACCCCTGCCATTCAGTGACACCGATCTCTGTATTTACTGTTTCAAGATTTGTGTCTAGTCCGTAACTACAGCTTCAACATCTGTCGTAGCCCATCCCTGAGAGCCATAGTTGCACATGACCTAATGATCCACCTCTGTGGACATCTGTAACGTGTCACTGTGGTCTGATCGCAAGGTCAGCCTGACCGATATTTAAGTATGTCCATTTGCACAGGCATTGGATATCCAGGGGCAGAGAAAATATTTTTTCTCCCACAGTCACAGGCATGCATTGCAGCTGTATCTTGTTTCATGTTGTTCATATCATGCCTAGAAGTGTTGTGCGTTTGCTGCTGCTGCTGCTGCTGCTGCTGCTGCTGCTGCCAGGCAGTCAGTGTAAGTTCAGTACCATCACAGTTTTCAAGTGACCTTACAGTCCATTACTTCTGTACCATTCCTACTGCTTGCTGACAGTACACCATCTTCTTACAGTCTTTCACCAAATACGTAGCTAGTCCAATTTCCCAGGTAATTTTTTACTGAACTGTTTTTATAGATGTAATTAAATAATAAGTTGCTAAGTCTTACAGATCTCATTTCTGTGTTTCTTGTTTTGTATTTTGACTTCAAGGCACAATTGAATTGTCTGGTTTGAGTGAAACGTGTCGTTCTGAATCAGTGTGCATAACTGTCATGTGGAACTGTCACTCCTCCACCAGAAAACTAACTTACCGTATTTTGCAGACCACAAGACACACACTTTTCCCTGGAAAGTACAGCAAAATTTCTCCTGTCTCTTTTGATGGAAAAAGGATGTCAACATGACCAGTACAAAAATCTGTGCTGTTCTGCCATTTTGTTTAATAAGTGTCTGTGAACTGGAGCTTAACATGTGAACAATTCCCCACCCCCACCCCCACCCCCACCCCACCCTACCCTACACACCAGAACTTTGGTGTGTCTTATTGGTCTGTGTATGCTGTATGGTTTGCAAAATATGGTCCATTTCATGCTGACACTTAGTCAATGTGCTTCAGCATCCTGGTGTTCAGACCATGTGCAGATTAATAAAAAGAATGTTTTTGGAGATCTGAGGTTCTCATAGTAGTGCTACTGAAGATTCAAGTCTTGCGGTGTGTGGAAGTGTGTCATTGTGCAGGCAGTTGCAGGATGTTTCAAAGGACTGTAGTGTGTGTGTCTAGCTGCAGTTCTGCTGGCCTAACGACACCACATGTCAGCAGAGTTGCCTAATGACACCACATATCAGCAGACTTGCCTCTTCTGAATGTTTTTCATTTGAACCAAAGTACTAATTGTGTAGCATGTTTTTCTTAAGTTATAATTTCTAAAATGCATACTGTATATAGAAATGAAGTGAAGAGGCAGGCTCAATTAAGCAGACATCTTGGTGTCCGTTGACACCAAGGTTAGTCACTGAAGCAGTCCAAAGTGCAGGGCCCAGGTGTTTGTTACTTCATAAAAAATGCAGATTTGTGACTACAATGGGAAACGACTATTTTATTATGCACAAATTTTATGAATTCTGGTCTTGTTGTTTGCGTAATGTGCATATGTTAGCATTTGTGAGTTGTGTGTAGTACTGTGAGGAATTCGGGTGACAGCATCATTTATAGATAGATACGTTCCGGCTTTGGTGATGACTGTGATCGTAGCCGCACACGTGCGTTTTACATTGTGCACATATATCTGCATTTTAGGGCATAAACATCCAGGCCCTGGTATTGTATGATGACAAGAAAATGTATGTGCATTTTATTAATAATGTATGTATTTATATTTATTTTAGAACTCTGTTTTTATAAGTTAATGAAGCAATGCTTGTAGTGTGGTTATGTTGAACACACTTCCAAACTTCTACCATATTATTTGAGTGGTCACAGGCAGTTTCAATGAATGAAATTCACAGGTTGGAAGAGGGTTGCTATTTTTTTTAGAGTGAGACCCCACCCCCTCTTTTAACTCAGAATATTTAAACAAGTCCCCCCATAATCATGACTCACAGTATCAAAAATATATGAACTATTTTTTTTAAATAAGTGGAACAAAACAGTTGTCGGTAGTTTGAATATAGTGGGAAAACAAGACTTAGTATTTTGACAATACTGTATTGCAAACAAACAAAAAAAACTGGTAATTTATAATGACTGTATATATATGCATATGATTATGTTTTCCATCTTTACCCTTGTGTCTTCTGGTGACATGCTATTTATTATTACTTATTTTAGAATGTTTGTGAATGTGCCCAAGAACTGATTGTAGTAATTAAGTAATGGCAGTCATTTTTATAAAGGATGATGATAAGTTGTAGTGATAGATGAATGCTCATTTCTGAAACTCATGTAAAGGAAAAATATTATTGTTTTTTTCCTCAGCATAAGCTACAATTAACATGAGGGATATATTTAATAATATTAATATTAGTAATACTGATAATTTATAAAGTAATATACAGGACAGTATTGTAGAATCATTGGTAGGATGTATTTGTAATTCCAAAGTATGAACATGCTAGTTAGAATGCACTTTTAATTTTGAGGGCTGTGCATCATGGTTTATTGGTTAACTTTGTCACTGGTAGCCTGAAATGACGGAAACTACGTGAAAATGTGTGTGTATATATGGAATGTGCGCATAAATTGTTCAGCAGTGATGGCGTGCTGACTGTTGACACCCCCCAGTGTTATTTTGCTGGTATCCAACTGAAGGCAGCTGGTTGATGACAGAGCACAAAATTACACTCTGACCTGCTGCGCAGCCCCAAATACTGTAGTCCTCAGGTCAAACTGTCGAAACAAGACTCGGTCTGTGAAGGGGGGGAAGAACTGTGACAGAGAACCATTTTCCTGAGGCTCACATGTAAAGTACAAGTTTTAGGTCACGAGAAATACCTCCAGTCTGTGTTTCCTTGTCGCTTCATTTTTTATAAGAAAAGACGTAAAACACATAAATAGTTTTTAGTCTGTTGACCTGGATTATGGAAGATGGTGGTAACAGTGCTGCATTTGAAGTGCCAAGTATAATAAAGAAACAAGTGACTGTATTCCTAGCAAATGGTAGTCTGTGTATAATCCGGCCCCTTTTTGATGCCTTTCAGATTCTTTAATTTTTCTAGAGACCGCCATGTTGACCCACCAACTCTGCCATTTTTATTAATAAAAACTATTGAAAGCAACAAAAACATGAAATCACCCTCTTCCTTCACCCGCAGAACTGTTTAGATAGAAGCAAATATGAGAAAGAAAGACAGAAAAAGTGTGTAAATCCTTCCAAAAAATGAAAATGAAGACCATTTTCTATAAAAGTATGTTTGAAATAATTTTAGAAGATGTCGGATGTGTGCGGTCCGTGATTTTGGATGTCGGATGTGTGCGGTCCGTGATGTTGGATCAAAAGATGGTTTGGAAGATGAAAATAATTCTGTGAAAAAAAAAACAATAGACCTTGTGTTTGTGTGTCTGTTTTGTGTGCAAAACACAAGATATTTAATTAATTGCCAGTAGTTTTAAATACAGTACAATATTACATTTTTTTCACAAGAAAAAATAATGATGATGATGAAAAGTATATATATATTTATATACTTTGTATATATATTTTTGACACTTTGTGTAAAAGAGTAATTGAAAATAAGCATTTTTGATGCAAGTTAAAAGTCCTGTCTGTGTTGCCAACAGTTTTAAGCTGAAGTCATGTTTTTTGTCCTGTACAAATTAATGTTTGTAGCTTTTTTTTTTTTTAATTATTCAGGGAAAACTTTTAAATTTTGTTTCATGTGTTCTGTGTTCATAGACCAAAAAGATAAAACACAAAATGGGTAATGATGAAAACCCTGAAGTCAGTCATTCAAACTTTGTTTTAAAATCTTTGGAAGATGACACTTAGAGAAAGTCTTACACTTTAAGTAACGTAGAATGTAGCTTTAGGTAAAAATACTGCATAATTGTAATTGTTTCATGTGAATATAGCCACAGTTTGTGAATATTTGTGAAGAAATTGTTTATGATTTGCATCTCTTTTAACCCCACACAAGTACAATGGTCACACCTGCCCACACTTATCCATTGTTACAACACACTCCTTAGAACATTGTTGCCTAATTTAATTTGGCAACCAAATCTGTTAGCAATTGAGAAGTTTTGCACAACCCACAATAATAGTCTTATGCGTGAAGCTAAGAAATCAGAACAGAAATCACCAAGGATAACAATCAGTAAATATTCGGCACGTTACGAGATCCACATATTATTTGCGAGGTCTGGTGTTGCGAAGATTCAAGTGTTCTGGTATGTGATGCCATGTCTTTTGGCGTGTGGTTCCTGATACGTTCGCGGCGCCTTCGTCGCCAGGGTCAGGCAGTCCAAGATGAGGAAGATAAAGGCAGTCCGGTGCTTCCAAACGTCAGGACCTGCTTGGTCGACAAAGCAACTTCGTCTCCCACAGTCCCCCCCACTTCTCATCACACTGTTCAGCTCCACATGCTTTTACCAACAAAAATTTGATTCAATGTATACGAAAGGTAACCGTGACAATTTGCACACAGCTGTTTAGCAGCTTGGTGCCTGACAGGCAGCACAATGACATGATGTGCTAATTGTATTTTATTTTTGCAAAAAGGGAAATTCATATTATTATTATCATCATCATCATTATCATTATCATCTCCTTTATGCACGGTATTTATACTCATATTCCTGAGACAGACTGTGTCCCTAGGGAATACAGTGTTGCAGCTGTTCTGTTGTTACTATTCATGGTGCTTATATCGTTAGTTTCAGTGTTTTTATTATTATTATTATTATTGGAATGGAATTTTCTTAGTAACCATTATTTTCACTGCGGTTCCACAGAACGCTGCCTTCCAATGTCAAAATGTTGATGTTCAAGTGACAGAACCACCAACAATTGATACCATACTTTGTCATGTAAGTGGAAGGAACCAAGCTGACAGGCATTCTTTATGATAAAATCAGGTGTGCAAAATTTTCAAAACAAAAACTGCATTTATTTCTGTTGTATCTGTAATAGAAGTCATACAGTGTGACTGGCTGACAGCAAGGAGACTGCAGTTCCAGACTTGTGTCAGCTGGTTGTATGTGTGTGTGGGTGTGCGTGTGTAGGTGGGTGTGGGTGGGTGTGCGTGTGTGTAGGTGGGTGTGTGTGTGTGGGTGGGTGTGCGTGTGTGTAGGTGGGTGTGCGTGTGTGTAGGTGGGTGTGTGTGTGTGGGTGGGTGTGCGTGTGT
>Ga0123355_10002856_pt1 | contig 24554 bp, 23 predicted proteins | sample TergutEmb28metaG_3_FD_89872 | JGI IMG/M metagenome (GOLD analysis project Ga0123355, IMG submission 89872) | Embiratermes neotenicus P1 segment gut microbial communities from Petit-Saut dam, French Guiana - Emb289 P1 | ecosystem: Host-associated > Arthropoda: Insects > Digestive system > Gut ... | reverse complement strand
TCATTTGTGAAATCGTGGCGGAGAAAGTATATGAGTGATTACAAATTTGACCGAACACGTTGGGCAGAACTTACCTTTGAGGAGCAAATGGGAAACATCGGTTCTGAAGTCGGACGAGCTATTTCTGCTCATCGAAGTGGAAATGCTATAAGAGAAGCACGTGCAGTAGACAGAGCCATTGACCTTTTCAGCGCGACTGTTGATGTCCTCAAGAATACAGAATACTCATATCGCCTTAAAGAAGTCTTGCGCTCACGAGACGAATTTTTGCGATTGTTCTTCGACGGCACATTTGAAAAAGATGCTGATAATATTGAACGTTATTTTATGTATTTTGCATTTCTTGCCCGCTCAAACCGCAATGCTCATTAAGTCTGTTTCTGAAAAGCAATTTTTGCTTCGGGTACAGTTGAATACATATTTTTATTGATTATATGAAGGCGGGCAGATAATTTTTATTGAATTGGAGACAAATTAATGGAAGGTTGGATTTTAATCAGCATGCCTATTGGCATCATAGTGCTCTATTTCATAATAAAAGCCGCCGTAAAAAACGGTATCATCGAAGCTTACGATGTAATTAAAACTCACGAGGATTCCGACGAGGATGACGGAAACAGCATAGAGCAAACTTCTTGCCCGCAATGCGGTTCAAATCACGATATTGATTGTCTTGCATGCCCAAGTTGTGGGTACAAATATAAGGAGGGGCCTTATATATGAGTGATTACTCCCCCTCGATACCGAATAGTGTCTCCGGCAAATTACGCTTTGAGTAGACGAATCGACGAACTTCCATTACGTTGCCTATTACAACATAAAATATTGCGTAGTTCCGAACATTAATGCGGTAATATGGGTGCTTCCGATTGCGCTGAGTATTGTATGGTTTAAAGCCAAGTGGATTTCTCAATCGTTTATTTATCGCTTTTTCCGTATCCTCAATCAAGCGTAATGCTGCTTTTGGATTCATGAGCACATCAGCAATATAACTTTTAACTTCCGCAACATCTTGTTCAAATGTTGGCAGATAGCTAAGTTTGTATACTTTATCCATCAAGTCCTTCTTTCAGCCTTGAAAAAACTTCTTGATGTGAGTACCTGACATTTGAGCTTTCCGCAACACGGTCAGCTTCATCAAGTTTTACTTCTATATCATCGGTTAATTCAGCATACTTTTCAAGACTCAACACAACCATTGCACCATGTCCGTTTTTTGTTAAATAAACAGGACTTCCTTCATTTACTGTGCTTTCGATTTCCGGGAATTTATTTCGGAGATCGGATACAGGTCTTATTTGAATCATCGCCTTCACCTCGCTGACATATTTTATCCTAATTTTATCAGAAAACTATCTTGCGGTCAATAATTTTCGTAGCCAGCAACTACGAAATGCCCTTTGGACGAGGCTGGGGCTGCCGGCTTTAGCAAGCCATTATAGGTGCGATAGAAGATGTTGGAGAAAGTCACCCGGGAACGATATTTGCATTGTAACATATTTTATGTTACAATGCAAATATGATTCGAGGTGATGATTATGAACGAGTTTTTATCTTACATTGGAGATACCTTGAAAGTGGATATTGAAACAACTGTATTTGCGAATAAAAGCAAATTACCTTTATACTTGCGCAGTGGGTACGAATTTGTTCAGGCTCGCATATACAATGTTGACTTTATACTTGCAAAGCCTCTGCAGCAAGAAAACTTGACGGTTCTTCGCAAACAAGTCTCTCAATTGTCAAAATTAGCGGGACTTGATTGTGTTCTATGTTTGGAGAAGGCACGGATTTATACTAAGGAGCAGATGTTTTCTGAGAGGATTCCATTTGTAGCCTTACAGCAACAAATATTCATGCCATTTTTAGGTCTTGCTCTATCAAACAAGAGCTCTCGTGATATTCTAAGTATAAAAAAGATATCAACTTTGACGCAAAGGCTTCTTTTAACTGCTATCTACGATGACTGGAAGCAGAAAACTCTTACTGAGATTGCTACTGCACTTGCTGTATCAAAAATGTCTATAACAAGATGCTTCGATGAGCTTATTGCACTAGAGCTTGATTTAATAAAGTTCGAGAAAAAGTTAAGATGCTTCATCTGGAATGGAACTCGCCGTAGTTTATATGAAAAAGTAAGTGTGCACTTTGAAAGTCCAATTGCTCGAACTTACAGCGTTGATAAAAAAGACGATATTCCCAAAGCAAAACTTAGTGGAATGTCCGCACTTTGCCACTATTCCATGCTAAACGACAACGCTTTCACTACATATGCAATATCAAAGGAACATGAAAAATTGTTATCCATAAATGGATTTAGACAGGTTCCGCAAGGTGAAGTGCCGGGCATGGTGTTACATGTGTTAAAGTATAGTTTTGATTATAGTGATGGCGTAGCCATTGATCCGATTTCGACAATACTTTCGCTGACTGATGATGAAAAAGAAGATCCTCGTGTAGAATTCGCAATAAATTCAGTATTGGAGGATAGCCTAGATGCCAAAAGGTCTTGAAATGTTTAATAGTTATTTCAGCAATTTCAAGGAACACTATGTTTTAATTGGAGGAGTGGCCTGCGACATCATATTTGATGAGGCGGACATGCCTTTTCGTGCAACAAAAGATTTTGATATGGTACTTATAGTTGAGGCTCTTACACCGGAATTTGGAAAACAGTTTTGGAGTTTCATAGCAGACGGCGGTTATCAGAACAGGGCGAAAAGTAATGGGAGTCCTCAGTTTTACAGATTTGACAAACCTACAAACCCGAATTACCCTTTTATGATAGAACTTTTCGCTCGCTCTGAGGATTTGATTGAAGATGAAAACCACCTGTGCCAACCTCTCCACATCGGAGAAGATGTGTCTAGTCTTTCTGCAATTCTCCTAAATAATGATTACTACCAATTGTTACATGATGGAAAAACAGTCATCAACGAGTTTGTAGTCCTGTCTACAGTTTATATTATTCTGTTCAAAGCAAAGGCGTGGTTAGACTTGTCGGCAAGAAAGCATTTGGGGCAACCAATATCTGATGCGGATATTCGCAAACATAAAAATGACATTGCCAGACTGGCGGTACTCCTCACCGGAAACGAGTCGTGCGTAGTCCCTTCCTCGGTGTTTGATGATATCAATGAGTTTATTGATGCATTTGAAGCTAACCCTCCTGACCTACAATCGTTAGGTATAGGTGGCGTTACGGTTAAAGACATAGCAAATTTGCTGAGAAATATATATCATAGTGGATAGTAGATGAAATGCTACAATACAATGCAAGTACGTCCTCACTGATAAAACTATTTTATCAGACAAATTTAACAAAGTTCTTTACGCAGGTTTGATTACCCCCCCTCAACACTAACCCGAACATTCATACCAATCCGCAAACTCGTACTCTCAGAAACAACGGAAACTTCCGCTTCAAATTCCACAACAGACCCCGGTATGCCCTGATTTGCGGCTGCCGGGTTTATTCTGCTTATCACGCCTAAGTAATCCTCACTTCCGACAGCATCGGAAATAATTCTGACCTCCATGCCCTCACTGAGCATACCGATATCATACTCTCTGAAACTTGTGATAACCCGCAAGTCATCAGTATTTTCAATAACGAACATAAGCCCCGTGCCTACCATGCCCTCTCTTGCTATCACATGAGTTACCACACCATCTATCGGTGATATTATCTTCGAATCCTCAAGCCTTCTTTCCATTATTTGAATAGCTATTTCTTCAGCCTCAAAATTTGTCGCAAGCTCCGCTTGCTCAACGGCCCCGCCGAGCAGCTCGATCTCTTGACGAGCTACATTGCGTGCCGCATTAAGGGCACTTCGCGCCTGCCCCACCGCAGTCTCCGCAGCATCAAGCGAAATACGAAGCTGCTCAATCGCGCGCTGCTGCAATATGCCAATATTGGCATAACTTGCCCTAGCATCGCTCAATTGATTTCTAATAAACGTCACTGCGTCTTCGGCAAGGCGCAGTTCCATCTGCGAAATGCCTCCTATCTCGTACATAAGCTTCGCACTTTCGAGATCCCGCTCGGCGTTGCCGAGCTCTATTTCGGCATTTCGCATTGCAGCTCTAACAGCCAGCACCTGAGAATTATTCTCATCGGTGCTGTCCTGACGAGCTGCCTCATAGTTGCTTCGTATCGCAGTCAAGTTTGACTCCGCTGCCCGAAGCGCCGACTCCGCCGCAAGCACGAGCTGATTCGTGTTGTTGGCAAGATTGGTCGAGGCTTGGCGATGCAGCCTCTGACTATCCTCAAGCGCTCTTTGCGTGCTGATTCGAGCCGTCTCAAGTTGCACTTTCGCCTGCTCTATCGTAAGCTCCAAGTCCTCTGTATCAAGCACTGCCAGCACTTGCCCCTCAGTCACCCTGTCACCGACCTCTACATTCACGTCCTCAATGAAGAACCCAAGTGCCGAGTAGACATTTCTGCTCAGTACGCTCTCCACGACCCCACCGGCTGAAATCCTGCTTGCTTGTGCAGATGCAGACGGCGACGGCGGTTGCGCTTGTGCAGCCTCCGCAGGCACCTGCTCATAAGGCACACTCGTTTCACAACCACTAAGCACACCCACCATAAATATCGCAAAAATCAGCACCAACAACGCACCAATTCCTTTTAATCTTTTTATTTTCAACACTAATCTCTCCCCCTAAGCTGATAAAATCGAAATCCCTACCCCACACACTACCCAATAGGTATCCGCACAGTAGCATTAAGCCCAATAAAATTCTCAAGCCCAACATCATCATCCAAAACAATCTCAACAGGAATAAGCTGTGTCACCTTAGTAAAAGTTCCGCCTGTATTGAAGAACATAGCAGTCCCCGTAAGCTCCGCATCAGTAACCCTGCCAATCTCCGCCACACGCCCCGTAAACTGCTGACGTCCGAAAGCATCAATATTAACCGTCACTTCCTGCCCAATCCGAATCCTCGTAATATACGTCTCCTCAATATTCGCCTGAATATGAAGATTGTTAAGGTCGGCTATAACCGCCAGAGTATCCATAGGCGAAACAATTTGGTCCTGCAGTGCATAAGACCTGACCACAATTCCGGCAAAAGGCGAACGGAAAGACTCACTGTTTTCCACCCAACCAAGCACTTCATTTTCAGCGACGATTCTGCCCTCGTAAAGCGTAAATCTTTCGAGCCGTCCCGGAATCGACGGCATTATTGGTGTCAAATTTGTCGTAATCCGTGCATTTTCAGTCACGACATAGCTTGCCGCCCTGATAAAATAATTAACGCCGAAGAACACTCCGCCCGCAAGCACCAGTGTTATAATCAATATCGCTATAACCTTGCCTTTGCCCTTTTTCTTTTTGGTTTCCTCCGCATTTTCCGTTGCCTCGGTATTTACTTCTGTATTCACTTCGGTATTTACTTCGTTACTCATATCTTTATCTCCTTATGATGCCAAAACGTCCTCATCTTCAACAACCCCCTCGGTAAACTGAGAATTATACAAATCAGCATAAAACCCCTTCGCCTCAAGCAGTTCATCATGACTACCCTTCTCAATAATATCCCCATCTTTCATAACCAAAATCATATCCGCATTTCGAATAGTCGAAAGCCTGTGAGCAATAACAAAACTCGTTCGCCCCTTCATAAGTTCCCTCATAGTCCTCTGTATCAAAATCTCCGTCCGTGTATCGATGGAACTCGTCGCCTCGTCCAAAATCAAAATCGTAGGGTCTTTAAGAATCACCCTCGCAATGGTAAACAACTGCTTCTGACCCGCCGAAATATTCGAAGCCTCCTCATTTAGCACCATATTATAACCACCGGGCAACGACTTGATAAACTTGTGACAATGTGCCGCCTTCGCCGCCGCAATAACTTCCTCATCCGTGGCATTCGGCGACCCATACCTGATATTATCCATGATGCTTGCATTATATATCCATGTATCCTGTAGCACCATTCCGAAAATATCTCTGAGTTCACCTCTCGTAAAATCAGCAGAATCAATTCCGTCAACAAGTATTTTTCCACTGTTAAGTTCATAAAAACGCATCAGCAACTTAACAACCGTAGTCTTTCCCGCCCCCGTCGGCCCAACAATAGCAACAGTCTGACCCGGCTCAACCTCTGCCGAAAAATCATTTATAATAATCTTCTCGGGATTATACCCGAAGCGTACATTTTGAAAACTAACTCGCCCCTGAGGACCGTCGAAACCGTCCGCAAAAGCCATCGCATATGCAGATTTCTCCGTTTCGGGAACTTCTTCCTCCTCCTCCAGAAACTCAAACACCCGCTCCGCCGCCGCAATCGTACCTTGCATCATATTACTGGCAGCACCAAGCTCTCCCAAAGGCTGTGTAAAAGTCTGAATATACTGGACAAACGCCTGCACATCGCCGATAGTTATTGCCCTTTGCACCACAAGCCAACCACCGAGAACGCACACAAGCACATACCCTAAATTCCCGACGAAGGTAAAAATCGGCTCGACAATATTCGTCATAAATTGGGCTTTCCAAGAAGCAGAACGAAGCTTCTTATTATGCTCACGAAACTTCTCAAGCGCATCAGCCTCACCATTATATGAACAGACGATACTATGCCCACTGTAAGTTTCTTCCACAACCCCGCTGACAGCACCCAATGACTCCTGCTGAGCCCCAAAATAAACATAAGACTTCTTCAAGACAGCCATCATAATAAGCATAGACGGCGGTATAACCAAAATCGCCGCCGCGGTCATCAGCGGACTAATCGTAAGCATCATAATAAGCACACCGACAAGAGTGGTCACAGCGGAAATAAGCTGAGTAAGATTCTGATTAAGTGTCTGACTGATTGTATCGACATCATTTGTGATTCTCGAAAGAACCTCGCCCTGCGAACGAGTATCATAATAATTAATCGGCAACCTGTGCATTTTCTCCGAAATCTCCGCCCGGAGCTTATATGTCACCTTCATCGAAGTTCTTGCCATGATTATTTCCTGCGCAAAATTACAACCCGCCGAAACAATATACAACACAATAAGCCAAGTAATAATCGTCAACATATACGGAAAATTCGTAAGAAGCCCCGTCCCGAAAAAATGCGCAAGAATTCCATCAACAAGAGCAGTAGTAACTCTACCCAAGAGCCTCGGCCCAATTACCGAAAACGCAGTCGAAAGCACCGCTGAAATCATCGCTACAATAATCGCCATCTTATGGGGAGCAAGGTACGCAAGCAACTTCTTAATTGCCGCCTTGGGATCTTTAGCCTTTTGGGCAAGACCCTCGCCCCCCAATCCCATCATATCGGCAACATCGTCGCCTTGCCGGGTCTTATGTTCTTCACTCATATAATATATCCCTTAACTTAGTGTAACTGGTTTGAAATGGCTGGACTATAATTGTGGTAGATTTTTTCGCCTGGCGAGGCGAAAGCTCGTAGGAATACCACTGGTCTTTCAAGAGATTTCAACGAAGTCAGGCGGAAAAAGATGCCATAAGGATAGTCTAGTCATTTTGAATCAGTTGCACTTGCCAGCATTTCTTCTTCCGAAAGCTGAGACGCCGCAATCTCTCGATATACCTCACAGCTATTAATAAGCTCCTTATGCTTACCAAGCCCGGCAATCTCGCCATGCTCCAACACCACTATCTGATCCGCATCCATTATCGTAGAAATCCTCTGCGCAACAACAATCATCGCACTATCACCCGTTTTCTTTTTAAGAGCCGCCCGAAGCTGTGCATCGGTCTTCAGATCAAGAGCCGAAAAACTATCATCAAACAAATAAATCGGAGCATTCTTCACAAGAGCCCTCGCTATAGAAAGCCTCTGCCTCTGCCCACCCGACAAGTTCGAACCACCCTGCGCAACATTCGACTCATAACCATCAGGCTTCTCAGAAATAAACCCCTTCGCCTGCGCAGTATCAGCCGCATCAAATATCCTATCCTCTGCGGCACTTTTATCCGCATAGAGCAGATTAGACCGAATAGTCCCCGTAAATAACAACGCCTTCTGAGGAACATACCCGATTTTGTCATGCAAATCCTCCTTGTGGATATCCCGAATATCTATCCCATCAATAAATATCCCACCGCTACTCACATCATAAAAACGCAGAAGCAACTTGAGTATCGAAGTCTTACCCGAACCCGTTGCCCCGATTATCGCCGTCGTCTCACCCGGCCTCGCCGTAAAACTGATATTCTCAAGAACATTCTCATCGCTCTCCGTAGAATCGGGATATCGGAAACTTACATCTCTAAACTCGATTACAGCATCAAAATCCTTCGGAAACTTAATCGGCTCATTTCGAAAAACAAGACTGCTCTCACTTTCCAAAACCTCCTTAATCCTCCCCGCAGACACCACCGCCCTCGGAAGCAAAACAAGCATCATAGCAACCATCAAAAACGAAAATATAATAAGTATCCCATACTGCATAAAAGCAAAAATATCCCCAATATTCACCTGAAAAGCCGAAGCTTGCCTCGCCCCCACCCATACGATAAGAGCCATCGTCAAGTTAAAAATCAAATTTACGACAGGCAACATCATCGCAAAAGTCTGGTCAACAAACAAATTAGTTTCCGCTAAGTCCTTATTAGCTTTCGCAAATCGCTTCTTCTCAAAAGCCTGCGTACTAAACGCCCGCACAACGAGTATTCCGCTCAAATTTTCACGAGACACTAAGTTCAGCCTATCTATAAGGCTCTGAATCATCTTGAACTTAGGCAGAGCGATAAGAAACAAAATTCCCATCGTGCCTACCATTATTATAGTAGCAAGTGCCACAATCCAAGTCATAGATACACTTCTATCAAGAGCCCTGATTATTCCGCCGACAGCAAGCATCGGAGCGTATATCATAAGCCGAATCGCCATCATCAGCGTAATTTGAACTTGAGTTATATCGTTCGTAGTGCGAGTTATAAGTGACGAAGTTGAAAATTTATTAATCTCCGCACTCGAAAAACTCAGCACCTTCTTAAAAACAGCCTCACGCAAGTCATTTGCCACACCTGTCGCCGTGCGAGCCGAAAAATACCCGGTTATCACAGCCGCCACCACACACAAGAGCGTAATGAGAAGCATAATTATACCGTTACGCCAAATCACGGAAATATGACCTGTAAGCACCCCGTCATTCACAATATTCGCCATATATCCGGGCAACGCCAAAGCACCGACGACTTCTATAGCCAGAAGTGCGACTGCGCAAAGAAGCATCCATGTATATGGTTTCATGTACTCAAAAACTTTTGACATCAGATTCCTCTAAAGTAATTTATATTTAATCTCACAGTTCTTTATAAAAACAAGTCCTGAATATATCTATATACTCTCTGAGTGTTTCGAGAAACTCCTCATAACTCTCGTCATTCCAACCACCCACATCCATTGCCCCCGCTTCCGCTTCTGAAATAATACCGTCCATCGTCAAGTTGATAATAGTTATTGCATTCTTATAATCAATATCATCTCTAAAAAACTCTGCATCAAAATGATTCAGCAATTCTTCATTCATAGCCTTTAAATCTTTTTCCAAAAAAACCGACACCTCGCCACTCGGCACGTCCCCTCTGTGAATATACATGCTATCAATGAACTCATAAAGATACGGATATCTCGTCGTCAGATCCCTCTTTAGCAACGCAAACTGCCAAAAGCCCTCAAGAATATCCCCGCTCCCCAAATTAATCAAATCGAAAAATTCTTTCTGTATAAGTTCCGCCGAAAACTTGACCACATAAGTATAAAGCCTCTCCTTCGAACCGAAGTAATGAAAAAGCAACCCCTTTGAAATACCCGCCTCTTTGACGATTATATCCGTCGTGGCCTTTTTATAACCGTAGCGGAACTCCTGCATCGCCGCATTTAGTATGCGGTTGCGTTTGCCCGCTTCCAGTTTTTCAAATCTTTCGATGCTTATTTGCTTTGCTTCAGTTGTCACATGAAACCCTCCCTAACCGGTACTCCATTTTCATTGAGAACGCATCGTACAATAACATGATTGACTAATTTAGTCAATAAATTTCGCAGAAAGTTCACATTTGGTCAACATTGTGCGGCAATAGATAGGCTTTTCGCTATTAAATTCATATTGAAATAAGCGCATTGTTTGCCGTATAATATCGGTACAAAACTAATACAAGCGGAGATATATATCGAATGGACGGCAAAAATAAAAAGAAAAGCTGTCACACATTATTGACATCGCATGCGATGTCATGATATGATTTATGCGCGAACAGAAAGGTGAATCAAGTGAGTCAATGGGATAAGCTAATAAGCGAAATACTAAAATTAAACAGAAACCTTCGATTTAATGATTTAGTAAAAGCTTTAATAAAAATGGGTTATACAAAACACCAACCAAAAGGCGGAAGTAGCCATTACACTTTCAGAAAAAAATATTGCACCCCTATTACGCTACCAAAAACAAAAGATGCTATTGATATCGTGTACATACGACTAGTAAGGGATGCTGTATTAGTTTATTTAACCGATGGAGATGAGACGTTATGAAAGACTTAGATTATTACATGGCACTTAACTACAGAGTGGAAGTCCTAAAAGCCGAAGAGGGGACAGGATATGTGCTGCACTGCCCCGAGTTGAAAGGTTGTATTACTAGCACCGACAGTATCGAACAAGGTTTCGAAATGATAGAAGATGCTAAAAAAAGTTGGTTTACAGCTTGCCTTGAAGATGGCATTCATATTCCTGAACCAAATAACGAATACAGCGGACAATACAAATTGCGCATGCCGAAATCGTTACATAGAACACTTGCGGAACGCTCACGGCAAGAAGGCATTTCAATGAATCAGTACTGCATATATTTATTGAGCAGTGGTACAAACGACACTCGTTTAATCGGCTAAATCCGCCATCAACAAAAAAATGTTGACACAAAGTAGCCGCAGAAAAGCCCGAACAAATGAGGATTATATTCCCCAATTTGTCGGGCTTTGCATTTTAATAACCTCTATCTACCTACAATTTCGGTATTAATCATATCGTCCAATACACTTATGTTCGCAATAGGATTTCGTCTAAGATCAACATGTATAAGATTAGGAAGCTCCGCAAGTGGAGAGACATCAGAAATGTAGTTGCTTTCGATATTTAAGTATAGCAGATTATTCATTCCGCTAACAAACTCGATATCCCGCAGACCATTGCCGGAGATGCTCAAGAATTCTAAGTTAGAAAGTTCCGCAAGAGAAGCCGCAAAATCCTGCACAGGAGCAACACCTACGAAAGATATCCCCACCATACCGCCGGTACGAGATATTTGGTAAGATGTCATCAAACGCACATTATTCATGTCGAGTATCCTAAGGTTTTGCAAATTGCTAATCCGAGAAAAATCTCCTATAACATTTGTGCTAGAGATGTAGAGTCTTTCAAGGCTTGTCATATCGTATATAAAATTCCAGTTGAAGTATAAATCAGTATCTGTAAGATTTAATTCTCTAAGATTAGAAAGCCGACCTATACTGCTCATGTTAGAAACTTCGTTGTTAAATACACCTCTGCCATATATTTGAAGCCGTTGCAGACTGCTCAGATAGCCTAGAGGTGCAGCATCGGTGAGAAGCCAGCCAAATGCTATATCGAGTTCTTCTAAATTCTGCATACCTCTCAAGGCATCTAGTCTATCAGGATTATGCAAGGTCATGCGCCTTACGGAAGTCAGCCCTTCTAAATAGCTGATAGGTCTGGGAGTGCCTGTGTTTCGCCCTGTGTCCAAATGAAGTTCTTCAAGTTGCGAAAATCCCGCAAATGAAGGCATATCAATCACATCACGATTGTCAAATAGCCTAAGATAGCGCAGCGCAGTAAGCGGGAGGATAAAGTCATAAGTTCTCGTGTCTGTTCGAACAATTGTCAGAGACTCCAAATTAGTCAGATTACTTATGAAGGCAAGATTTCGTCCTTCACTTCGCTCTATATGCAAGCCCTCAAGCCAAGACATTGCTTGCAGAGTGTCGAAAGAACCGAGACCTCTATTATCTATAAGAGTGAGTTCGGTTATGTTCTGTGCGAGACTTAGCACCGATAGGTCGGTTAATCCCGTTCCCCTGAGCGTTAAGGCATAAAGTGAATCTAAATCCGAAAGTCCATGCAATCCGGTAAGTCTTGAACCTGCGATCTCCAATCTTTGCAAATTGGGCAAAGCGGATAAGTGGGTGATATCGGGAGTGTCGTTACTTGCAGCAAATCTCAATTCCTGAATGTGCGGTAGCCTTGCAAGTGCGCTTGCAGGAATAGAGCTATTGATGGAAAGTGCAGTCAAATTTTCTAAATATCCCAACTGACCGGGATCTCGTACCTGTGAGTCAATGGAAACACGTACTGCATATGCCGACGAAGAACCTGTAGCATTTGCAAGGAACGCAGCCTGCAATGGGTCGTCCGGTCTTATATACCGCTCAAGACTCGACAAAGGAAGGGCGTAGCTACTGACTGTTATTGAATCTCGATCTATTGCAATAGTCTTAATCTGACTCAGATCGTCCCAACTGATGTTGCGTATTTCATTTCTGAAAAATAGTTCCAGCCCCTGTCTCAGTCCCGAATCAGTTATGGCATCGTGGGGGTAGGGTCTTGTTCCCTCTGCAGTTACATTTTCTGTTTCAGATGTCGGCAACTCCAAGGGACGTAAATTCGGCGCTTGTACTTGAGTCGGAGGTGGAAATGTATATTGGGATACTTGGGGTGTCCCACTTGGCTCTGTCAACAGCAATATCAAGGCGCTGATTCCGAGGATAAATATGCATGCTCCAATTGCACCCAGTACTATATTTCTTTTCTTGTCCGGATTTTGGTCAGGCTGTATATTTATCTCAGGTGCAGGCGCACCGCACCCGGAGCACGTGTCTGCATTGTCTTTTATTATTTTGTTGCAATATTGGCATTTAACTGTCACGGAAAAATCCTCCAAAAAGCACGTATTTATTCTTGTTGCAGAATATCACATGAAAAGCACTTTGACAACCCTGACTAGTAACTGCAATTTTATAATTGCATTTGGTCCGTAACACTCCATATCATGTACCAATATGGGCTGTCGCTGTTATCATGGTTGATGGCGAAAAAGTGCAGCTGCCCCCCGGCATCATAAAAGGAGATCCCGGTCCTCGGTATTGAACCACCTATGCTTGAATATTCTAGTATATGAATTCCCTCATCGGGAGTAATGGTATCTGCTATACCGAAAGATTCAATTAAGATATAAGTAAGTTCATCGGCAGCTTCATCCCAATCGTCACTAAAATGAACCAGCGAAACATTGTGAATAGGCTGTGTTGCTCTTATGAGCATTTGCTCTCCCTGTACATATGCTTCCCATGCAAGGGTGTGGTCTACAGTATGAAGTCGGTCAAAACTCTCAATATCCACATCTTCTTTCCGATAAATGAAAAGCAGCAAGTCAACAAGATTTGCGTAAGGCTCTTGCTCTTTTTCGCCAAGTTCTTCGTCCGTACATTCGTAGGTTGGTTCTGTTGGTTGCTCTCCTGCAACATCAGTTAGATTATTTCCTTGCGTTGCCGGAAGCTCTGATGTGTCGCCACTAACACCACAAGCCACCAACGCAATAAAGGCAGAAATCATAATCACCATAGCTAAATATCTTTTCATAATTTTCCTTTTTGTACTCCTGTTACTTTTTCTATTGCTAGTGTTTCGCATTTTAAATGACTACTCTATATTAAAAAAGTCACTAACTTGTAACTTCTCGCAAATGCAGAGCAATTCGAACCCCCATCGGTTCAAATCCACTCACCCTAAATTCATATTGAAATAAAAGCATTGTTTGGCGTATAATATCAATAATTACTCCATGAATAGCTTTATAGGACGAATCGAGACCGATTATAGCATCTCACCCCTACACTCTGGAAGGGTATTCAACTGTTCTTTGAGCGAGACAGCACCAACGTCGTATTGCTGGATATAAATGCAGGATTGCTTCATGAATTTACAATTGACTTGGATTACGGGTATAGTTTGCTGTATATCGTAGCAAATGGGAGCTCATTGTTTATATGTGTGTTGCCGGAAGATATGGCGATTGAAAATTATAGATACTTTTTGGCTCATTTAACAAATTAAATAGCACACCATTACTATGTTATTGAAAAGAAAAATTGTAATGACTTTGCTCAAAAGAAGAAATTTAGCTACAGAGGGCTATCAACATCACAAATCACCTATCATGCTCTACATTTTGTTGACATTTTCGCAAATGTAGAGTAACATGTGGGTGGTGGTGATAATCATGGATACAGTTATTTATGGAATGTTAAAAGAAGAAAAACAACGCAACCTCGAAATGCAAGAAGCATATAAACACGAAATTGAAGCATTGCGAAAAGGCAGTATATCAGAAAAAACCATATCAGGTCAGACTTATTATTACTTGAAATACAGACAAGGTGACAAGGTAAAAAATGACTATATCGGCAAAGATAAGAATATTGTCGAAGAAATAAGGCACGAAGTCGAGAAACGAAAGCACTTACAAGGCGTTGTAAAAAGACTGAAAACTGAATATCAGCAAATAAGCAAGATTGTGAAGGATTGAATTTATGACGGAGCAACAGGCGGCTTTTTGGGATTCTATAGAAGTTTTTGACAAGGAAGGTTTGTTGCCATTTGTCATGCTCATAGGCTCATGGGCTGAATATATTTATCAGTTTTATTTCAAGTCAGATTTTATGTCTAACTTGAAAACTCGTGATGTTGATTTTCTTTTCAGGAATTTGAATATTCCCAAAAGAAAAATCGAATTATCTAAAGCATTGGAAGAAAAAGGATTTGTGTACAGAGAAGATTATCTTACAGGGGTTGGCAAGTTTTCTAAAGAGAATTTTTTAGAAATAGAGTTTATCACGCGAGTGCTTGGAAAAGGCGAGCGTGCATATGAGAAAATCCCCAGCATAGGTGTTAAAGCGGAAGGGCTAAGGGCGGTCAATATTCTAGCGGACTATCCTCTGACATTTAAGTGCAGAGGATACGATATAGTTGTGCCGGAGCCGGAAGCATATGTAATGCAGAAGCTTATTATAAACACAACTAGAAATCCCGAAGATAAGAAAGAAAAAGATATACAAGCAATACGACAGCTTTTAAAGCACATAAATAAAAATCGGGTTCATGAAATATATAGTAGACTGACTAAAGCTCAAAAGCAGACTGTTGACACTGTCAGCAAGGCACATTTCATAGATATATAGTCCCTTTTGAACTGCTGACAACATATCAACAGTTGAAAATGAAGGCTAGGTGCTGTGTGTTAATAACCTGTCGCTTTTGAACTGCTGACAAATTGTCAGCACCTTATCGGTTTACCTTGTACATTCTCACATGTTGTGGTAAAATATCAGGACTTATTTTTGAATTCGTGGAGGCAACACAATTGAAGAACATCAAAATGTTTATTCTGCAGACATGACCATATTGCAGACAGGTTTATCCGTGGATAGACGACCTGTTTGCGCAAAGCCCTGAGTACAGGGCGTTAGAATTTGAAATAATCGACGAGAACAAGCACCCGGAAATCTCCGACAATTACAATTATGAGCTTGTTCCCGCATTTTACATTGACGAGAAACTTGTCCATTCAGGGATTGCAAGCCCTAAAATAATTCGTGGTGTCTTTGATGCTGCACTAGAAAGTTAGAAAGCTAGAAAGGAATGTAAGGATATGATTCATGATTTAACCATCACATTAAACGAAAAGACTCTCCCATTTCTTCCTGCAAATGACCCCTATCTAAAGTGGGAATATACCGTCACTCATGATCAGCACCAGGTTCAAGTATCTTATATCTCAATGAGCTCACACATAGGCACCCATGTGGATGCACCACGCCATTTTATCGACGGCGGAAAAACCACAGCTCAGATCGACCTCTCCAAGTACTGCGGACAAGCAGTTTGCCTCAATGTACCGAATGTCAAGGCAGATGAGGTTTTAGACTTTTCAGAAGTGATGGAAGCTAACAAGGCTCTTATCAAAAGCGGAGATATAATTATCTTTCACACAGGTTGGGAAGACATGGTAGGCACACCCGAATACTTTGAATACCCGGATTTTCATTCGGACACTGGTAAGCTTCTGACAAAATTCGGAATCAACGGAATCGGATTTGATCTACCTTCTATCGATCGTGGCGGTCCGATTCACAGAGATATTCTAGGTCGTGATATCGGTATCATAGAGTCTCTTATTAACTTAAAGCCGTTAATTGGCAAGCGTTTTTATTTCAGTGCCGTACCGCTAAAATTCGAAGTCGGTGACGGAAGTCCTGTAAGGGCCTATGCTGTTACAGACGACTAATGTATCAATAATTACTAGTCACAGCGTATCTTAAGCGCTCACAAAGGGTAATCTTGACCATTGTGCAGATAGTGGCATTTTGATATACTACATTATCGTGAAAGGGTGTGGGTTTAGTTTGAACGAATTCAAACCAAAACCAAGGGCATGTGCCACTCGCTCTCCCTGCGGGAAACCGCGAGAGATGCACGAAATGACCATTCCTTTTTCATGGTTGTTTTGTATCTCGAAGATTTATGGAAGGAATGGTCATTTACATGAGGTTTCGAAACTGGGTTGTCGGCGGCTTTGACAGAGATAGAGCAGTCGGTTTCTGTCGTCACGGAGTCAATCCGCTGGTATCCGTATTTCTCGCCTCAAGAGGTACAAAACACATTGATGAAGTTAACGAAATTCTCTGTGATGTGCAAAACGAAATCTACGACCCTTTTCTGCTAAAAGATATGAATAAAGCCGTTTTTACAATCCGTGAAGCAGTCGATAATGGTCAGCGCATTGTCATTTATGGTGACTATGATGTGGACGGAATGACTTCTTGCGTGATTTTGGCACATTGGCTCCGCTCAAAGGGTGCTGATTATGATATATATATTCCCGGGCGCTTTGATGAAGGCTATGGTCTGAACAAAGCTGCCATTGATACACTGCACTCACAGGGTGCGAACCTTATTATTACAGTCGATTGCGGAATCACCGCCATTGAAGAAGCCGAATATGCTAAGTCCCTCGGTATAGCCTTAGTGATAACCGATCATCATGAATGCAGAGATACATTCCCCGAAGCAGATGCTGTTATAGATCCGAAAAGACCAGATTGTACATATCCTGACAAAAACCTTGCAGGAGTGGGCGTTGCTTTTAAGCTGATCTGTGCACTTGAGGCTGACACATGCCCTGATGAGCTGTTTCGCTCATATGGAGACCTCGTCGCCATCGGTACTATTGCAGATGCAATGCCCGTACTTTGCGAAAATCGAGAGCTAATCAGGCGTGGACTTATGGCATTAAACTCTAATCCTCGCTCCGGAATCCGTATGCTCCTTCGTGAATCAGGCGCAATTCTCGGTAAGGCAACTACCTCAACTATTGGTTTTTCGCTCGCCCCAAGGCTCAATGCCGCAGGAAGAATGGGGCAGACTGAGCTTTCTTTAAATTTATTACTATCCGAAGATGACCATGAATCCGAAACCCTCGCAACACAGCTCGGCAATCTCAATGCTCAGCGACGTGCTCTTGAGAGCATGATTTATGATGAAGTCGTTTCAATGCTTGATTCTGCTCCCCACAAAGAACCCATAATTCTTGCAAAAAAGGGCTGGTATCAAGGAGTCACAGGAATTGTCGCAGCAAGGATAGCCGAGCGCTATCGTGTTCCGGCTATCATAATCAGCATTGATGACTCTGGAATGGGGCGTGGCTCTTGTCGTAGTTTCGGAACATTCGCTATCTTTGATTCTCTGCGCTCTTGCGCTGATTTGCTCACTAACTACGGCGGTCACGAAATGGCAGCAGGGCTCTCAATAGCGCAGGAAAATATAGATGAGCTTACGCATCGTATAAAGCAGTTTTATTTTGAAAAAGCAGGTTCCTTGCCTGCTCCTGATCTTAAGCTTGACTTCGAGGTCGAAAAACCTGAGCTGCTCACCGTGCAGAACATTCAAGCCTTAGAAAAACTTGAGCCCTTTGGCAACGGCTATCTCTCTCCCCGCTTGTGCATGAAGGGTGCATCAGTTTCCGTGACTCAAGCTATCGGCGACGGCAAGCACACTCGTCTCAAGCTTGAAAAGTCAGGCAAGAGCCTTGATTGTATTTTCTTCTCAATGCCATCAGAAGACTTAGGGATCGGTGTGGGATCAGTCGTAGATGCAGCATTTGAACCGCAAGTAAATGAGTTTCGTGGGCGCAGTAGCGTTCAACTGCATCTTATTGATATCAGACCTAGTGCAAATAACTAGTACAGCTTAAGGGGGTGAGTCCGTGGATACCGTGCTCGAAAAATATCATCAACTGGAAGAAGCCATATTGGAAAGTCATCCCGGCGCTGACATGAGTCGCATACGGGCGGCATATGAGTTTGCCCGCAAGGCACACGGCACTCAGATGCGCAAGGATGGCACCGAATTTATCACACATCCTCTCGCCTCTGCTGAAATAGTCGCAGAAATCGGGCTCGACGAGGACTCTATTTGCGCTGCCCTGCTTCATGATTGCATCGAAGATACAGATGTTACATTTGATGATATTAAGAAAAAGTTCGGTCAAGATGTCGCTGATATTGTCGATGGCGTTACTAAGCTCTCACGTGTAACTTATACGAGCAAAGAAGAAGAACAGATGGAAAATCTTCGCAAGATGCTCATCGCAATGGCTAAAGATATAAGGGTTATCCTTATAAAAATTTCCGACAGACTTCACAACATGAGAACAATGGAATACGTCGCCGAAATCAAGCAACGTGAAAAAGCTCTCGAAACAATGGAAATGTACGCCCCCATCGCCCATCGCCTCGGTATGCAGAAAGTAAAATGGGAGCTCGAAGATCTGTCTATCCAATATCTCGACCCAATAGGATGTAAGGAAATCACGGACGGACTCAAGCTCCGCCATGTAGAAGACGAAAGTTTTTTCAAGCGGGTTCAGTCCAAGATTACCGAACGCCTGAGCGAGCACGGCATCGAGTGCGCCGTAAATGGTCGGATAAAGCATTTATACAGCATTTATCGCAAGATGTACGGAGAAAACAAGGTTTTGTCCGAAGTCTTGGATTTGTACGCTTTCCGTGTAATCGTAAGCGATATTGCCGATTGCTATAATGTCCTTGGCTATATTCATGAGATGTACCGCCCGATTCCGGGTGCTTTTAAGGATTATATAGGAACTCCGAAACCGAATATGTACCAGAGCCTTCACACTACCGTAATAGGCAATGAGGGTCTGCCTTTCGAAGTACAAATTCGTACATGGGAAATGCATCAGACTGCCGAATATGGTATCGCTGCGCACTGGAAGTACAAAGAGGGTAAGGGCGGAAAAGTCGCCGACGAAGAAAAATTTGCATGGGTCAGGCGACTCTTAGAATCTCAGCAAGACAGTGATGCACAGGATTTCCTACATGCGCTCAAGGTCGATATGTTTGCCGATGAGGTGTTCGTATTTACTCCTAATGGTGACGTTGTAAATCTGCCTGCCGGCTCGACTCCCATTGACTTTGCTTACAGTATCCACTCAGAAGTAGGAAACAGAATGACAGGCGCTATCGTTAACGGACGTATGGTGCCATATACTCATATACTCAAGAACGGCGATATCGTCAAGATTCACACATCCAATGCCGCTAAAGGCCCAAGCCGTGACTGGCTTGATATCATCAGGAGTGCAGAGGCAAGAAACAAGATTAGGCAATGGTTTAAAAAAGAAAAGCGTGAAGAAAATGTTATGCACGGCAAGCTATCTTTCGAATCTGCACTACGCCATGACAATATTCCGCTCGCTGATGCACTAAGCGAGGAGATCGTAGCCAAATTACTGGTTCGCACTTCATTTAACTCTCTTGAAGACCTATATGCTGCGATTGGCTACGGTGGAGTTTCGGCACAGAAGATCGTCAACAGAATCAAGGACTTTATTAAGACCGCTGAAAAAACAAAAAAGAAAGATACCCTTACCGCCAAGATTGAAAAAAAAGAAGAACCCAAGGTCAAGTCACTGCAGGGTGTCACTGTCGAAGGCTTGGGTAACTGCCTTATTAAGTTTGCCAAGTGTTGCTCTCCTGTACCGGGCGATCCGATTATCGGGTTTATAACAAAGGGATTTGGAGTCTCTGTACACAGGCAGGATTGTGTCAACTATGTCAAGGGCAACAAGTCATCTGAAGGCGCTGAGCGATGGATCGGGGTCAGTTGGGCAGACACTGAGGATCTTTCTTATCTAACAGCCATCGAGATTTTCATTCGTGATCGAAAGGGAATCGTAGTCGATATTGCATCTGTCCTCAACTCCTTGAATGTAAGGATTTCTTCTTTCAACACACGATACTTCGGCGATGGCAAGGTCTTTGTCAGTGTAGATGTTACTGTCCGAAATAGAGATGAGCTGGTTACGGCAATGGCAAAGATCATGTCTGTACCGGGTGTTTCAGATGTTCGCAGAGCAGATGGGTAGAAAGTCTAGTCACAATAAAAGGAGCTGTTGTTAAAATGCGTGCAGTTGTTACTCGTGTGTCGTCCGCTTCGGTCGAGATTGACGGAAGTGTCGTCGGCAAAATCGAAAAAGGCTTTTTGGTTCTGTTGGGTATCAAAAACGGCGACACTGAAAAGGAAGTCTTAAAGCTCGCTGCCAAGGTTTGCAATCTGAGAGTCTTCAGCGATGAGAATGATAAGATGAACCTTGACTTAGCTACTGCCGGAGGCAGTATTTTAGTCATTTCACAATTCACATTATATGCTGACTTAAAGAGTCGCCGTCCGGGCTTTACTGAAGCGGCACGACCTGATGTAGCCATTCCTCTCTACGAGCTTTTTATTCAGGAATGTAAGAATCTAGGGCACAAGGTAGAGACCGGTGAGTTCGGGGCATCGATGAATGTCGCATCAGTAAATGATGGTCCGGTAACTATTTTATTTGATACCGATTCGATTTAACCGTTGTCGTATTGCAATTTCTAAAAAGCGAGGTGCGAAAAGACTTTTGGACGAAACTATGATTGAGGGAGTTGTTAACTCCATCGTTTTTTCTAATCTCGAAAATGGTTATTGCGTTTTGCGCCTGGATACATTTGACGGGCTTGTGACCGCAACCGGAAGTATTCCGGGAATCTCCGTCGGTGAACGTGTCGTTTTGCACGGCACTTGGACTACTCATCAGCAATATGGCGAGCAGTTTAAAGCTGAGTCTTATGAAATGAAACTTCCGAGCGAAGCTCATGAAATATACGCTTACCTTGCTTCCGGCGCAATAAAAAATATAGGCCCTGCCAAAGCACGGGATATAGTCGATAAATTCGGCGATACCGCTCTGTCAGTCATCGAAAACGAGCCTGAAAAATTGTCTAAGATTAAAGGCATTTCACTTCGAAGCGCACTAAAAATCGGAGAAGGCTATCGCCGGCAAGCCGGACTTCGCAGGCTTATCGGCTTTTTAGGCAAGTATTCGATAAAGCCGGTTGTCGCAACTCGTGTATATAAAGATTACGGCGACGAATCAACCGATGCCATAATGAACAATCCTTACATTATCGCATCAGATTTTTATGGTGCTGACTTTTCCGAGGCTGATGCCATAGCAATGGACTTGGGCTTTGATAGCGATTGCCCCGAGCGAGTCTCTGCGGCACTTGTTTTTGAGCTTATGCATAACCTGGGTAATGGTCACACCTTTATTCCCAAGGATAAATTATCTGCAGCAACTGATGAGCTTATCGGCGCAGGCTATGACATCATATCAGATGCTTTAGATGCACTTTGCGAGTGTGGCGATGTCGTGCTTGAGAGCATCGCAGGTGTGGAAGCTTGCTATCTGCGCCATATGTTCGAAGCAGAAGAATACATCTCCGTAAGAATTATGGAAATGGTCTCTTACACAAAGCACGATAAGCGCTCAGACCTATCTTCCGATTTGACCAATATTATCAATGAAATCGAGCAAACCGGGGGCATAGAATTCGCACAGAAGCAACTTGAGGCACTCAAGATCGCTGCCCAAAGTGGAATCATGGCACTCACAGGCGGTCCAGGCACAGGTAAGACCACCACTGTACGTGGCATTTTGAAAATATATGAAGCGCTTGGGCTAAAGACCCTACTATGCGCTCCGACAGGACGTGCAGCCAAGCGCTTAGCTGAATCTTGCATGTGCGAAGCTGCTACGATACACAGACTACTCGGCACAACTCCCGGCGATGAAGGAGAGCTCATATTTGAGCACGATGAAGACAACCCTTTAAATGCAGATGTGGTCATCGTTGACGAATCATCAATGCTCGATGTCTTGCTCACCCGCTCGCTTATAGCAGCAATGAAGCCCGGAAGTCGCCTTATAATGGTCGGAGATGCCGATCAGCTACCTGCAGTCGGACCGGGAAATGTCTTTGCTGATATTCTGCGAAGCGGAGTTGTCCCTATCGTTTCTTTATCAGAGATATTCAGACAAGCAGCAGACAGTGGCATTGTCCGCTCAGCTCACAATGTAATAAATGGCATAATGCCTGATCTTTCAGAGAAATTTCCCGATTTATTTTTTATGCGACGTGAATCAGAAGAACATCTTGCCGAAACCGTGGCTGAACTATATGGGCAGAGACTTCCCAAGAATATGGGCATCGACCCTTCTCTTATCCAGGTTCTTACACCGACCCGAAAGCGGTCCGCAGGCACTGTCATGTTAAATGAACGGCTTCGTGAGACGGTCAATCCTAAAAGCCCGCTAAAAAAAGAAAAACAACATGGCGATTTTGTATTTCGTGTCGGCGATAAAATAATGCAAATTAGAAACAATTATGATATAATATGGAAAACACATGATGGTCTTTTTGAGGGTATTGGGGTTTTCAACGGTGATGTCGGCGTAGTCAAGGATATAGACACCGATCAAGAGACACTTACTGTTGATTATGATGACAAGCTTGTAACTTACTTGTTTGAACAACTTTCCGAGCTTGAACCCGCATTTGCTATGACAGTACATAAGTCACAGGGCAGTGAATATCATGCGGTTATCCTTGCTATGACTTCCGCCGCTCCGCCACTGCTTACACGAGGGGTGCTTTACACTGCGATGACAAGAGCGAAGAACTTGCTGGTCATTGTCGGAACACCCAATGTAATGGCACAGATGGTAAACAATGATAGACGATTGAGACGATACAGCGGTCTTCGAGCGAGACTTAGCAGACATAATGGAAGTATTGTACCGATTCCGAAATAGTTCTTAATCTAAGAATTTCGGCCGTTTTGTAAGGGAGTCTTCATATGAGTTTTATTACACCACTGTTAGATCTTCTGTTTCCGCCAAAATGCGTTTTTTGCGGAAAGGTGCTAAGCAAGGTCGATGAGGGCTGGTGTGTCAAATGTACGCACACTCTGCCATTTACCGACAATTTTGGCAAGCAAGACGGCATTCACCATGTTTTCTGCATCTCTCCGCTCCATTACAGCGGTATCGTACGGCGATCCGTTCTCCGCTTCAAGTTCAAAGGCGCTTGCGCACATGCCGAAGCCTATGGCAAGCTCTTAGCGGAGTGTATCAGAAGTTGCCCTGATTTAGATTATAATCTCATATCATGGGTTCCGCTGAGCAGTAAACGAGAGCGTAGCCGTGGATATGATCAAGCCATGCTTCTTGCTTTGGCGACTGCACTTGAGCTGAGCGATGTAGCTGTCGAAACACTCAAAAAGCCACACGATGTTCAGGCGCAGTCCGAATTAGTGGGCAAAGAGCAGCGAAGTTCCAATATTTCAGGAGCTTATGAGCCTACAGACCCGGAGCTCATCTCCGGCAAATGTATTCTTTTAATCGATGATATTGTCACAACGGGAGCGACCTTAGATGAATGTGCGAAGGTTTTACACGCAGCCGGGGCACGCAAAGTTATATGCGCAGCACTTGCACGAGGAGATTAGGGAGAGAGAAGGTCATCAATAAATGATTTTTAGCGGAAAAGATATAGGCATCGATTTGGGGACGACCTCTGTCCTTATATCTACAAGAGGCAAGGGCGTTATATTGCGTGAGCCTGCCGTAGTTGCAATTGATAGAAACACCGGACGTTTGCTTAATGTAGGCATGGCTGCACAACGTATGCTCGGCAGAACACCGGGCAACATTGTCGCTATTCGCCCTATGAATAACGGCGCAATTTCCGACTATGATATGACAGAGCGCATGCTCAAAGAATTTGCCCGGAAGGCATTGTCATTTTCACTTTTAAAGCCCAGAATGATTATATCTGTACCTTCCGGCATCACCGAGGTTGAGGAACGTGCGGTCATCGATGCCGGGGTTGCAGCAGGAGCACGGAAAGTATTCCTCATGGAAGCTCCACTCGCTGCCGCAATAGGCGCAGGTCTTGATATAGCAAAGGCTGACGGTCACATGGTCGTCGATGTCGGCGGTGGCACTACCGATATCGCCGTGCTGTCTCTGCAAGGCGTTGTACAGTCGCAGTCACTTAAAGCGGGCGGCGATGCCTTTGATGATGCTCTAATCAAGTACATCAAGC
>Ga0123355_10002855_pt1 | contig 24554 bp, 13 predicted proteins | sample TergutEmb28metaG_3_FD_89872 | JGI IMG/M metagenome (GOLD analysis project Ga0123355, IMG submission 89872) | Embiratermes neotenicus P1 segment gut microbial communities from Petit-Saut dam, French Guiana - Emb289 P1 | ecosystem: Host-associated > Arthropoda: Insects > Digestive system > Gut ... | reverse complement strand
GCGGACGCTTGTGAGTGCGGTAATGAACCTTCGGGTTCCGTGAAATACGGGGAATTTCTTGACTAGCTGCAAACCAGTTAGCTTCTCAAGAAGGACTCTGCACCATGGAGTAAGTAAGTAATCTTCTCTTCTTACAAGTTTGTCTCGCTAACCCATCAACTAAATGATTTTTTTTGTTTATTTTACACATATTACATGAATATGTCACTAAGAGTACAATATAATAGAACTGGATATAAATTCAGAACAAATGTGGGTTCTGTAAATTCGACCCAGAACGTCATGCCTATTTTCATCGTCTGCTGAGCGCCTGATTATTTCGCCCTTGTCGCTTCGACACCAGCTGTAGGGCCCACTTAGCTCCTTATGCAACGAGTGCTGGTTTTTTTTTAAATGGTAAATGCGGCCGGGGCGTAAAGCTAAACACTCCCATCTGTTACACCTATATTGTCGAGCTATTCCTCCACGGTCAAATTTACCTTTACTTTATTTGTATTTAGTGTGATTGGCGTAAAAATAACTTAACGAAACACCGAGGTTAATTTTGTTGTACATCGTATTAGAATTGATGACAACGTGCCGTTTATGTTTGTCAGATCTACGCCTCCATTGCCGTGCGTTTCATATTTGCGCGAGTGCTAATGCAGATAATTGCCTCCACATTCATGTATTATTTCCGTAGACAAAGTTTTGCACGTATATTTATTCCCATAGACAGCGTTTTTCTGCATATTTATTCCAAGAACATGCGAAAAGTTTCGGATACAGTAATTAGTGCCTGAAAGTGTAAGTTTAGGCTATATTAGTGTTCAAGGGGGGGGGACGTTCTTTTGTTTTCCGGTTTCAAAACTTTATTTAGACAATTACACTGTATATTAGTGTTTTAAAAACCTTTAACGTTTTTGACTGTATTTTAAATATTTATTTCCAATTCCTTGATTTGTTAGACTGTGTTACTTCTCTTTACAATTTTAATAATATACAGGCCTACTAAATATTCAGTACTGGCGTTACTGACTTACTTTGATATAGATACTTGTGAAAGAAATACATTTTTAAGACATGTGTAAGAAAAACAGTAGTTTAAATAAAAGTAGTTTTTTTTTGCATGACACTAGATCTACTGTCTGATTGAATTAGTCATTGCAACAGATTGTAAGAAGACAGTAAAGGGAATACGTACTTTCATTTAGTGTGTTTTCTTCCGTAGTCGTAATAGGAGATGAATTATGTATACGTCGGAGCATTAATTAATTAATTAGTTAATTTGGTTATTTATGTATACGTCATTTTTGTGATATAAATAATAGTCAAATAGAAGTGCCCATATCGTATGTTAGAAGTGGTTAATTTGTTTAATTGTTGTTGTGTGTGTGTGTGTGTGAGGGGAGGGGGGGGGGGATAAAAATGGAAACTTACAGAAAAGAAACAGCAGATTAATAAGTCGTTGAGATATTACTAAATGGCACTATTACATTGTCAGACACAACTGTTTATTTGTATGTAACCCTTCATTATCCCAAGCAACTGTTTAGGTTTTTAAAAACTTGTCATCTGGCTAACTTCGTTAACATTTGAAAATGCAAATTTCAAAGTTTTTGTAAAATACAATTTAACGTGGCAATGGTGGATTCAGATCTTTTCCTCAAACGATTTTTTTTATAAAATATATTGGTCTTGGTCCTTCTAATTAATTACATAGAGAATTGTGTTTGAAATATAAGTAAAATGGTATATGTAAAAGTAAAGTTAAAGGTAAAGTGATCCCGTTACAGGCCCGGTGTGGCCCAGAGGGTGGGTAGAGGTATAGCTCTACTCCATGACCACGGCACTAGAAGGGAGTGAGAAATGGTATGGTATATGTATTATAGTATATTATCTTCCTTTTATTGTCTTCGATATAGTCGGCAGGAATATTCCATTGATATTTTAAGTCAGTAGTAGCTCTTTTATGGTTTTGTGTATTGATGTTCCTTAACTTGTATCTCGTTTGTGTATTATATATAGAATTGATTCCGTTTATTGTATTATTGTATGTTAATAGTCTATAATGGAATATTTTTCTGGTAATACTTTCAATGGAATTCTTGTTTTATGTCGTTTCTGTTTTCACACACTATCAGTATCTTCCTAGCATTTATTTTTTTAAGTTCACGTAAATTTAAACTTCCAGAGTAACAACAAACCAAAAATTAGGGTTGGTATAATTTGTAACATTCGCAACAATCACAACAGACAAAATTGCAATGTTGACAACTTGGAGAGGCACGGCAAAGCACAGGTTCCACAGAACACGCTGTTCAGTGGCAACTTATCTACAGCCATGTCTTAGTTATGGCTGACTTACTGCAATGACTGATTCAATTATTTCGAGTATACGATATCCTGTGCCGGAAGAAGTAGGACGTGAAGCCTATCTTGGCTGTAACAATGTAGTGATGTTTGTAGGAAAAGACACGGGTATCCCAGCGTTCGCCCGAGGCGACACGGACAACATGACAGAGGAGAGGATAGCGCACATCCTGAGCGAGGCGAGTCAGATGATGAAGACACAGGTGGAGGACAGCCACAGTAATGACAGCAAGTCTCCAAACCAAGGACAGGTGAGATATACCACCCACACAGTGATTACACACCTGCCAGCTAGATATGAAGACAAGAATAGATTCTCCAAACAGGCTGCATTATTAGGTTAAAAGTATGTGTTATAGTACCTCTGCTTTCAAAGACTGAAAATCAGGGTGGAGAGAAAATTATGTTTCCATTTGCTTTATAGGGTGTGGGTACGCAGTATGGTTGTCTAGCTCTGAGGTATGTACGGGTGATAATGGCCACACACGCGCCTAGCATGGTGGATATTACAAGAATACACTCAGGAAATAACAATTTTTTTTGTGTATTACACATACGGCCGAACACAACTATATTTCACCTAGTAGTAGAGTAGGAATACAACTACATGTTTCGGCCCTATATGTGGGCCATCTTCAGGTTATGATTTAACTTACAGAGCAGCTATACAAGATGTGTGGGGTGTTCTTTTAGGGTATTGGGGGTTGGGTGGGGGGAACGAGATTTCGTTGTTTCAGTAGTGGGTACCATGACCTAGGGCTGTTATAAGTGAATTATCGTTAGTTGTTTATGTACATATGTCAAACTAGGTTACTATTCTTATGCTAAGGGTACTTAAAACTAGCGTGCTATAATGTTATAGTTCATAAAACTCTAGCATAATAATCATAATGTCACTTCACTGTCAGTCAATATTAAAAGAACACCCCACACATCTTGTATAGCTGCTCTGTAAGTTAAATCACAACCTGAAGATGGCCCCCATATAGGGCCGAAACATGTAGTTGTATTCCTACTGTACTACTAGGTGCAATATATTTGCGTTCGACTGTATGTGTAATACAGAAAAAAAAATCTTTGTTATTGAACCAAAAGAACGGGGATGACGCACCTCAAAGTTACACTCAGGAAACTTTCTTTAGAGAACACATCCTGTGGTGATTCATAAATTAAATATAAAAAAAAAGTGTCTTAACTAAAATTGTCTTTATTGTGTGGAAATGTTCTTTTTTATTTCGAAACATATTTATAACATGACTACTTTCAAAATCTTTGGAAGTCGCGATATAAAGAAAAATACTTATCCAGTCTTTTTTTACAGTCTAGGTGGGCAACATGGTCTCCTACCTTGAAGGAAGGAGACCAATTGCGAGTGTTTCATACCGAAATGTTCAGCATATTGTCTGAATTAAGAATAATAATGAAGTAAGTGATCGGTTGCATAACGAGGAACTAAAACTGCTGATATACGTCAGCCACTGTTATTATAGGGATGGTGAAATCAATGCGGTTGCGATAAGCTGGCTATGTGGTTAGGTTGGGGGGGAGGGGGGGGGGACTTGGACTGCGTACGTAATTGTTGTAAGAGTAACTTTTTTTTAAAAAGGTCGTACGTAGTAAGTTGTGTGTTGAAGAGTGTGCATGGAACGGTATCAGAACTTGTTTGTTTATGGCAATAAAAGTGACGTAGAGTTCAGTGCTTCTTTTTGTGTGTGTGTGAAGTTACCCAACGGTACGGCGTACCGGAAGCTACATTAATATTATAAATTTATAATTCAGGAAAAATAGAACGCATTTATTTCTTTTATTACAACAGTTTCACAGTCTGATACAGTATTAACAACAAGGATTTTGTTGTTGTAACACGAACACCAGAGGCATTTGAACTTTACATGTTGTCCAGGAATGGAGTACCGGTTTTTTTAACGGTAGTAAGAGCACTCGTTGTGTATACAGAGGTTGCTGGTAGTGAATAACAAGTTGAAACGCAGCCTCAAAGTATCAAAAGAATTAATTCGTTCCAAGACCGATAAAGAGATACATGATTGACAGCACGCTGAATCTTGTGGCAGTATGTAGTGGGGATGGGCGGTGGATTAAATGGCTCAGGATCGTATCACGTGACAGGCTTTTGGTGTTTGTAAATTGTGCCAAAGCTGACTTCCGATGGCATGTCACACTCCTGTTCATCACTTGGCCACAGACGCCGGCACTGTTGCAGGTTCTCGTACGTTGTCGGTCTTTTTATTTGTTTACTGCGATTCCAGTACAGCAGGTGGAGTTTACCGTTATAACATGGATCAAGTTACAGATATACCTTACATGTCACTGAATATCCCTCACCAGACAATATGTTCTGTGGGTGCCAATAATTTTTAATATTATATTTAATTTTGGTCCGTACCTTCTCGGAATTCATTTGACCCTACTCCTGTGATTAATACTGCATAAATTTTAAGGATTTGTATTAAAATTACACTTCAGAGATGGAGTGTGAGGGTGTGGATTGGATTTATCTGGCTCAGAGAAATTTGGTGAGCACGGTAAGGAACATCCCTATTTTATAAAATACGGGGTGATTTTTTGAACAGATGAGCGACCTTAGTTTCTGAGAAGCTTTGGTCTGTTCTTGAACCTGGTTACCTTCTGGTTCAATATATTTTTGTATGCAGCCCTTGTGTACCTAATGTATGGATGTGTGTATCAACTAAAATTGATTGTGAAGTAAAGTAAAGTAAAGTAAGGGAAAGTTCACCCTAGAACAGGCCATGAAAGCCCAGAGGGGGAGTAGAAATATAGCTGTACTCTTTCTTTAACTTCGGCGCTAGATGGGGTGGATGGTCAACGCCACGCCCCGGTCAAATTTACCCCTGGTAAAGACCCGGTACCCATTGTATAGGAGGCTGGGTGAACCCAGGGCTGGTCTGGACGGGTGTGGAAAATCTAGTCCCCACTGGGTTTCGATCCCCGGACCGTACTTCCCGTAGCGAGTCGCTATACCGACTGAGCTATCCCGGCCCATTGATTATGGAGTAGTGTTAATAACTGCGATCGGTAATGCCTTATGTATATGGGGCTCCTATTTCATAGCACATAACAAAAACCTCTTCAGTCCTTCTTCGTACAAAGGCATATTCGTATATGAAATGTAGAATATAGCAATTTGAACGTAACAGACATAACGAGTTGGGTCAGGTATTGTACTTCACACTTCTTAGTGTAAGTACAGTCAATTCATATCCATATTCCTTCTTCCTTCTCTTCTTCTTCGTCTTGGCCTTTTCGTTTTTGAATATAGAAAGCAGGCAGACCCCTGAAGAATGTGGCCTGAATAGAGTAGGTGATAAGTGAAATGATGCTTAGATTTCTTTTTAAGCGTATTTTTACGGTATGTCATTGCAATTATGTGGTTGATTTACTTCACATTATATTGAGATTCTTTTTGTGTCTTTTCTTGTGCTACATCTGCTTTTCTTTGTGAGGTCATTGGTATGGGCAAAAAATTGTTGGTTACGAAGGCAACTGTTGTTTTCAGAAGGAAGAGATCAGAAATGCATAAAATATTTCTTCTAAATCATGTATGGTTAGAAATTACATGAAAACATCTGGCTTGGACATCAATAAATATTGAGATGAATCATACAGAACTAGTGCCATGTGGGTATGTGAAATGCATTAAACTCCTTGAGAATAGGTTCTGGTAGTAGGCAGCTGTGGACTTCAGGGTTTATTGTAGGGTGGGGAATTTTTTGAACAATTGAGCTTCTTCAAGGGAACCCTCCGTGATTAGTTGAATATGTAGTCTTAAGAATTGTTTGATCTGCCATGTTTTGCTTAGCTGTTTAGTGTAATTGCGCACAACTGTACCATAGATGTTTTGTTGCAGTGTCCATCTCCGCTTGGCAAGGATGGTTCTCAGAACCGCCGACTGAAGAAGTATGAAAATGATGACATTCCTCAGGAGAAGGTAGTACGAATCTACCAAGAAGAGCTTGCCAAATTGATGGGCCGCCGCATGGACGATTCCATGAGAGGGCCTCGTGAACACTTCCCAAGGTAAACCCCACCCAAGTGTTAGTCACATAGATCCATCACTTCATTAATTGATTTTCTGACCTCATCGTCCAACTTCCACAATTCTGCTAACATACAAGCGTCTGTTTATTCCTTGATTTGCCTTGATTGCTGGTTACTGAGAACAGCACCCTACGTTTGCTGATGCAGTTTGCTCTTCCCTCATTTCTTTAGTGCTGGTGGAGGTGGTGGTAGCGGGCCCATGGATCGAACCCAAGAAGAAATACGCATGGCTCTAGACGCATACCACCGGGAACTTGCAAAACTCAACTCTGTATCCTCCTGTCCCACAGTTGGCAGTCCTGCTGGACTTCCAGGTAAGCCACTATGAGTGCATTCTCTTAAAGTTCTTAGCCATTGACATCACCTTCAAAGAACAAACTTTTTTGATTTATAAATTTTTGGTTCTGTTGTAACTGTAATGAGATTTGAAATAGCACAATCACTTAGGTGAGTGGGTATGTGATGAATTTTAATTCCTGGTCATGGCTGACCACTCATCTCTATTTGTATGGTGATCTCCAAATTATTATGATAGATTCAGCATCACCAGGATTAACAGAGTAACGTGTACTTGTGTTTGAAGTAATAAAAGAGTGATCTTTTCTCCCAAATTTCACTTGAACTATATCTTATTTACAGGTTGCTCAAGCTAACTAAATGTGGTGAAATACCATTTCAAGACTTATGAACTGCAAAGTTTGAAACTTCATAACAATCAGATGAAACATGACTGTTATCTGAAAAATAAAGGGCTTATGATGTCAAGGTTGATTCAACCCTCCAAATGTGTCACTGGCTATATATTAAAATAGCAAAATACTGCCAGATATCACTTTGATAGGTTCAGCAAACAGGATGGCAGTTCTGGGATCGGTGTGTAATTTTGAATAACTGCTTGCAATGATGTAGTTGCACAGTGGATCTGAAGACACAATTAATGAAGCTACTGTGAAAACATTGTGATTAAAGGCCTTAAATACAAGGTCAAAGAAATGAATTATGATACAGTGGCTTCTAGCACTGGTCATGTGGCCAGTGTATGCCATTTAACCCTTCAGTGCCATCCTCATTGTAATGTGCAGACCTCAGTTCTGTGCATAACGCTGGCCCCAGTGCACTGTACAGAGGTGTGTAGAGTTAAGGGTACTTCAAATTTAAAACTCCTCCATTTTTGGCAAGAGTTGGAATATAAACCCCAGGTTCATTGAAGGGTTAATCAAGATTAAGCTCAGTGGACACCTTCTTCATTGCATGTCAGCATTGTATATATGTAAAAGTTCCAGGAGATGCCTTAGAAAAGTGCTTGAGATGATCAAGGGGCCCAGAAATTGATCTTTTGATATGATTTTATCAGAGCAATCCAGCACTGATAACACACACGCTATGGTCTCACCATGAGTGATCATATATGTTCCATAACACTGAAAATTCACAACGTGTTTGTACATAATTGTGAAGTGTGTGAAACATTACTAGGTGCTGAGTTTGGAAACTAGTGATAATTATGCCTTTCAAATATCCATGTCATAATCTTTATAGTTTGCATCCCATTGTGATATGTGATGAGGTATTTAATATAAGTAATGGTTCCTCATCTGCACAACAATATTTTAATTCACTGTGTCACTCTATGTAAACCTAATCATTATAACAATAAATGATCTCCTTGTATGACATGTTTCAACTTGTGTAAGTCATCTTCAGGTTACTATAAATTATAATTAGGTTTGTGGTTCTTTATTGTACTTGCATGTCAGTGACATGTAATTACAATAAACCACCAAAAACCAAATTTCTGTTTACATGAATCTGAAAATGACCTATACAGGTGGAAACATGTTGTACAAGGAGATTATTCATTGTTATTATGCTCACATGTAGTAACGTAATAACATAAAATGTTGTTGTGCAGGTAAGAAACCATTAGTTCTGTTATTTACCTCATCATTGTCATAAGCAAGTTTAAAACTTTGCAACCAAGACCACCAGCATCAACCCATTTGCTGGAATTTCAATGGAGTTCAGACTAGGGTGGCGCTTGGATTATTTTCAATAGCAGTGGTTCGTAGGAATAGCTTTCCTCTTTATTATTGAAGGTACCTATGTTGTACCACATTTGTTTGATGAAGAATACAACATTAAAATGATACACTGTTCTTATTATGTTTCTTCCCAACAATGGTATGTTGTTATTCATGGAAACATTTTTTTTTAAGTATGAGTGTTTTGGCCATGAAATGTTCTTTCATGAAATTATGCTTCAATTTATGTATTTATGCTGTGCAACTAGTAATAATTATTTAGTATTAATCACAATGTGAAAATTGCATAAATAATTAATCTTCTGTAACACACAATGATATGAATGTGAACTTTTTATATTAATGTAGTATTTGTTACAAAAATGATTTGTAAATGTGCACTGGAAACCAGTTCACAGTGTCAGCTATCACATTCTGTACACACAATTTGTTGATGTTCTGACATTGTTTCTGAAGATTCAAGTCTTGGTAAATACTTGCCAACATTTTGAAGGATCTTAGTGACTTCATCATCAGGGTCCAATAGCACAAGAGGGGCAGCAGCTGCTCTTGTGCTATGAGACCCTTATCATGACATCATTAAGATCATTTGAAACGTTGGTAACTCTTTATCAGTCCACTAGTTTGACAACCAGGAAGGCTTTAATTGTTGTTTTGTAATTCTCAAAGATATTCTGACAGTGATTCTGCTGTGCTGGGCTTGTTTGAAAGAGCCCCATAACTTATCCAGTGGTACTGGATAGTGGACTTCCTCTTTCAAACAAGCCCAACATAGTTGAATAACCATTTCTCTTTTTCACCTAAAGATGCAGACAGATTCAGCCTTTGAAACGTCTTTTTTTTTTTTAAATAAACCTACGTGAAGGACAGTGCCCAAAACTTTAGTCAGATTTATGTTGTAATTTTGTTTCATTTGCGTGGCACATCCACTAACATTTTTTGGCTTAAGAACATGTCTCTCATGCTGCTAACGTTGTGATTCAGTGAAACTAATTTAAGATTATGAGTTACTATAAATAAAAGATTTGGCCACTAATCCTGCATCCAACCATTGGTGTAAAAAAAAAAAAAACACACAAAAATCGTGATTTGTGAGGAGAGGCGTGTGATGAATTAGATGTGTATGGTTGAACATATTGCAGTAAGTTTGTTAAATGTGAGAAATTTTTTGTACAGCCCCTTAGATGGCAAGTAGCCTTATTCTGCTATTGTGTTTGCTGTGAAAGAACGGTGACAATATTAATTTTACATGATGGCAAAATGTCTGTAACAGTATTAATTCTCTGGTCTGAACTCAACTCATGAACTGCAGATATTTCTATATGAAATGTTGGTTATTTGCCAGGTCTTCCAGGTCTTCTGGCTCTGCAGCAACAAGCTCTGAGTCAACAGCATCACCACTCACAGCTAAATGGGGTCGCACAGGATCTGTCACTGCCTAAGGACCGCAAGGACAATGGCAAGCTGCCTAATGGGGGTGCAAATGAACTGCTGATGGAAGGGGTTGATTGCAAGAAGGAGACGAGCATGATGGAATCTGTTGCTGATGTCCTAAGGCATGCTGGTAGTGCTTTTTCCCTTGTCAGGCCAAAAACAGAGCCAGGTACGACAACAAGAATTTAAACAAGATTTTCATTACTGCCTGTTCTATGACAGAAACTATTCATTTACTGGGGTTTGCGAGGAGTACTTCAGTGGGGGCTAAATACGTGAAATGTTTATAAAATTCTGTGCTCAATAAATATATATTTTAAGGCAATATTTAAAATACCACGTTGGAGTTGTTACTTCTATAAAACAGTGTGGTTTTCATCAGCATGACTTTGAGTACATGTGGTTAAAATTAATTAAGTGTATGGAGAAAAAATTTCCACATTCTGAAAAAGTTGAAATAAACATTGTCAATTTTGTATGCGACTGTTGTTGATGCTGCCACCGTCAGCTACACAGCACTGTGTAAATGTTTATTGTCCAAAAATGTATGTAATTGAAGTGACTGCGAGGTCTGTAAGTTTTTGTGTCCATGTAACCCAATTGTTTGCATTAGAAGTTTGCACAGCACAGTTTTGCATGACATGCCATGGTCAGTCCTCGTAACTTCCACACTGAATGTGGGATTAATGTACCCGTTGTTAACTCATTTAGGTTCATCTGAAAGCACATCGAACCATCCCTGGGACTGGCTAGGATTTTGATCCTGTATGCAATATGAGTATTGAAGTGTCTTTCTTTTTCTAGAAATTGCATACCTGCTTTGTTGGGGAACATAATCCCATTGTGCTACTTAAACACTAGGGAACCAATCCTCACAAACACAACACCGGAACACCATACATTCATTTATTATTATTTTCTACAACATGTTTCAGTCGTTCATGAGACCAGCATCAGGTAGAAGGTACAAGTAAGTAAAGGAAAAGTGTGCTATAGCACAGGTCTCCCCACCTTGGATTGCAATAATTCCCTAGCACAGTAGGTGATGTTGCCAAAATTCCTCTCATCAACAAATTTAGGAATGTAAAGGAAAAGCTGCCAACATTCACTTCTAGTATTTATTTTACAACACACTCCGGATTTTAGTTGAAAATTTTACTGAATATTTGATGTTATTATTATTCCTTTATTGGGACTAATATTGTATATATTTTGTCAGGTTGATGTTGAAGAGGAGACCTCTTCTATAGCACACTCTTCCTTTATGTACTTGTATCTTCTGCCTGCAGATGGTCGAATGAATGACTGAAGCATGTTGTAGAAACTACTGGTTTTGTTTTGGCAGATAAATGAAAGCAATGAGAAATGTCTGCTTAAAGTTTGAAGGTCACAAAATTCAAGGGTCTGCTGTTGATTCCAAAATTGAGAAACCCACATCTTCCAATTTTAATCTTCTCAATATTCCTTCCTGTAGCTTCTCGAATGCTTTGTTTTTTTATAATAACACCTGATTTATACCCTCATTACATGCGCACTTCATGTTCTTCTATTAGATCTCAACAGAATTTCTGACCTCTAATGTTGAATAATCAGGAGTGGCCCCAGGGAGTGGACCCCAACACCAACAGCCCACAACAGGCAGCAGTGCGAGCAGCCCACTGAGCAACTCTATCCTGCCCCCTGCCATGACACCAGGCGATGACTTCTCCAGTGGAGCTGCAGCTGCAAGTCCGTTGCAGCGTATGGCATCCATTACAAATTCACTCATCTCACAGCCCAGCACTCCAACGCATCACAGCCCATCACAGCGACCTCTTAAAGCTGTCCTACCACCAATTACACAACAGCAATTTGACATGTTCAACAATCTCAATACAGAGGATATTGTCAAGAAGGTTAGTCTGCTCTGCAAGTAGCCACCAGAAGGCTGAACACCTGTGTAATACTTTAAGTGTTAGTAAAAGTACTGCAGGCATTTTTTCAAAAACACTAGTGCAAGTGAGTTTAATGATGAGGCTGAACTTCATGAGGTTTTCAGCAATTTAAGTGAACTGTAAGAAGTCAGAAAAATTGTTGGGTATTGTATAAACTAGTCATGCCTTGGCTTGAAGTGGGTGCATGCAGTCAGTATGACATATTGCATATTTAGTATATGTCAAGCCAATCTTCCTGTTTCGTAAAGTGCTGTCTCTGTGAGACACCATCATATGCCAGTAAAGATGCAAACTGTGTCAGTGAAAGCAAGAAATATGTATGTTTCACATGATACTTTATTTCCAAATCAGATTTTGGGAAAATTAAACAAAAATTCAATGATGATTTGTCCACACATATTTGATTATAATGAGATATGTAATTGTCTTGATGGCTTTCATGTGGTAATAAATGGTATCCCTCATGGTGGCTGAGAGGGCCGAAACATGTAGGAAAAATAAACGTTTTTTCTTATTCATGAATGAGTGCATAATAACGGTTTATGCGACATAAAATATACTTACTTACTTACTTACTTACTTACTTACTTACTTACTTACTCCATGGAGCAAAGTCCTTCTTGAGAAGCTAACTGGTTCTGCAACTAGTCAAAAAATTCCCCGCACTTTATGGAACCCGAAAGTTCATTACCGTATTCACAAGTGCCTGCTCATAAAACATACATGTGATTAAAATGTTTACTCTTATGCTTATAATAAAACCAACGAGGTGCACTAATATCTCAAATTTATTTTTGGATGAGGACTCTACATGTTTCGGACAGTTCCTCTGTCCATCATCAGGAGTCTAGCACTGTACACACATTAATAGGTATGTGTCATACAGGTTTTGCAGACTGCTTGCTAGCAGGATCAGGGTGGGATCAGGATGTTCCATCCTGATCCTGCTGGCAAGCAGTCAGCAAAACCTGTATGACATACACCTATTGCTGTGTGTACAGTGCTAGACTCCTGATGATGGACAGAGGAACTGTCCAAAACATGTAGAGTCCTCATCCAAAAATAAATTTGAGATATTAGTGCATCTTGTTGGTTTTACTATAAGAATATATCACGTTGCACGGTCCTCTGAATGTCAAATATGTTTACTCTTGTATGAAATATTTTATATGGTGTATTTTTGGCGATGGTAGTCTGTATTTAGTGTTACTGCTGTCTGCTCTGTACTATACAGCAAAGTTTTAAATTTCAACCAAATTTAAATTCCCTTGCTTGAAATGTGTTATTTGTGAAGGAGCTCTCCTTGTACTAAGGTTCATTGAAATTTTTTTTATCATCCTACCTGTCAAAAATGGCAGAAATAAAATAAAATGTTTTATAAAATTCCAGTGCTGAGACACAAGTTTTGAACATCTCAAATTTGTACAAGTTATAGACCCCTATATTAGTTATACAGAAGATCACTTGCAGGTCTTTCTGTGTAAGATTTGCTTTGTACTTGATGTATATACAATTTTTGTCTGTAGTGCTATATTAATAATATATGTAATTAAAAGGGGACTGTGTTATTAGATGAGCCTGGTTTGGCACCTCCAAATAGCGGGTTCCCAGGGTGGTCAGCACGATAGACTGCCACAAAAATCAGCCTCCCTTACCAGCAGTCTGATAAAGGTGCTTCTGTCATGTTACAAACATTTGTTTACCTTGTTTAAGTGTTGGGTAGGGTGAAGTGAGGTGAAAAAAAAAAAAAACATGTTAGGCTGTTTAACAGTCTTTGGTGCACATGTTTCTGTTATTGTTTTGGTATTGAGGGATAGTGAAGTGAGTATACAGAATTAGCCTAACCAAATTCTAAATATAATAATTTTAGATAGCTCAAAAATATTTGTAGTAAAACTGAACTTTATGACAATGAGATTTAGCATGTGTGAAATTTATGGTTAATTGTTACATTATTACTTACACAGCATCTCAGTTTTTCTTTTACTTCTATATGACACTTAACATTTTGACTGTACATGCAGCTGTAAGTTCCACTTCGTGACCACACTGCATGATTCAACATTCCTGTAATTAGAACCTTTTATCTCCTCAGGTTAAGGAGTCACTAAGTCAGTATTCCATAAGCCAGAGGTTGTTTGGTGAATCTGTACTGGGTTTATCGCAAGGCAGTGTGTCAGACCTTCTCGCTAGACCAAAGCCATGGCACATGCTGACGCAGAAGGGAAGGGAACCATTCATTCGCATGAAGATGTTCCTGGAAGATGACAATGCAGTCCACAAGCTGGTGGCCAGCCAATACAAGATTGCACCAGAGAAGCTGATGAGGACTGGCAATTATGCAGGTGGACCTCGTGAGTTCTTGAATAATATCTGAGAGCAACAGCCTGACAAAATTTAACGAAACACATATAATTTCCAGTAATAACTTTGCACCAAGTAAAGAACTACATTTCAGAATCCCTAATTTGAATTTAAATATTAAGTGATGGTAAACTTTTTCCCACCCTTCCATAAAAAAATTGCTTTCATACCTTTAGAAAGTGATTACTTCTTCTGATATCCTTGTTTATACTTTGTATTCATTGTAATATTCATTCATTCATTCATAATTTCATTTATATATGACTTTTTTAATATATTGCAGAGTTAATGAATACTGATTTCATGAAATAATTCATCACATTTTGAAACTGCAGCCACTTGAAAAAGTGACAATTGGTTACCTTTAGTCTGCTTTAAGGGGTGGAAGATGTGTAATTGTACCTTAGCTAGAAGATTTGTTGGTGCTGTTTCTGATTTTAAGAAAGGACTGTACAGGTTATATTCATGTTAGTAACACTGTGACTGAAAACAGCCATGTATCCATGCACACGTACACAGAGCATATATGTCATGCCGTAGAACAGGTGGTTGGTTATCATCATCTCACCAATCCCACAGCAGAATATGTGTGATTTGAGGTGGGCAAAGTGGCACTGGGATTAGTATTCCTCTGGGTATTTTGGTTTTCCTTTCACTGTCATTCCACCAATGCTAGGTACATTTCATCCATCTACCAGCATTGCTATTTTGAATGGTACAACATTAGAATAATCATGTAAGACATAATATTTTTGCAAAATTTACAGGTTGCATCAAAATATGTTTCATTTGGGACTGTTGACTAAATGTGCATTACCTGTATACACCATGACCATAACAATAACATCTGTTTGAATATTACTTCAGAGAGTTTCTCTTTTGTTTTTGGGATTAAGCATTAATTTTTGAAGTAATCATGTGGGATTCGAACACAAATTGGCCAAAATGGCAAGCCAAGCAAAAAAAAAAAACCATTTAATTGTTTAAGAAATGAAACTTAAACATGTCTTTGCACCACACATTTTTTTCAACACAGTGGCATATTTTGATACTCATGCGCAAATGTACTAGGATGTATGAAGGGCAAAGTTCATGATTTCTGCCTTCTGCCACAAAGTAGATTAGAACTGCACAATTCTGGTCTATTAACACAGCGAGTAGGAGTAATTTCTCACCGACATTACATAACAACGTATCGGTCCCATCTTCAAGGGTCTAGAATCCAAAAAGAAAGCTGGTCCACCAACCAACCAACAAACGAAACAACCACTGAACTAAGGGCAGCGCCTTACACGAAGCGTAATTCTGTGACTCTCGGTCTGTTCAGCCATTGTTGCATTTTAACGCATCGCAGGGCTCAGTAGCAGATTCCATAACTACAACTAGGATTCTGCTTGCACTAACGAGTTTCCCGTCGTGGTTGGAGATCTCACCGTGGACATACTAAGAACCATTGCGCAATAGAGCTGTATGGGATGGGGAGGCATAACTTTAGGTGGAAGGCTTAATGGGATTTAAACCCAGACTGGTATTGTATAACATCAGACTCGTGGCGAAAATCAGGCACTTTGGTGAAGCCACTATGCCTAAGAGGAATGGGGCCCATGCCTCGACTTTGCATATTATGTATTGTATAACATCAGACTCGTGGCGAAAATCAGGCAGTTTGGTGAAGCCACTATGCCTAAGAGGAGTGGGGCCCATGCCTCGACTTTGCATATTATGCCCGGCCATTGGCCTTACAACTGCAGGTAAAAACACAGAAAAACCCTCAGTCAGGGTAGTCGAAAAGTGCCACCTGGGCTGCTGTATGCACAATGGTCCTAAGTTTGTCCACATCGCGGTCTTCAGTCGCAACCGAAAGCTTCACGGCAAGTCTAACATTAAACATTACCAATCTGGGTTTGAATCCCAGAAAGCCTTCCAGCCAAACTGATGTCCCCCCCCCTCCTCCATAAATGCATGTTGCCTCTTGAGCGATGGTCCCCTGCTTGTCCACGTTGAGGTCTTTAATGGCAATGGGAAACTTGTTAGTGTAAGTGCAACGCGTTGTTGGTTAAGGTGTCTGTTACTGGCCCTGCTATGCGGTAAAATGTAGGTCCATTGTTACATGTGTGACTGAATGAATGAACAAACAAACCAGACCAAACCAAACCCAACCAGACAGAGGAACGTCTACTTGTGCTCATGCAAGTCTCCGCCCTTAACTTGGCATTTAAAGGGTAAAGCAAATAGGGCATAATGGAGGGGGTTAGTGTCTTCTGACTGTGGGTAGGGTATGTGGTGGGCTGTTTAACTGAGACAGCGAAATTTTTGGTTCTGTTGAAAGGCTGTTTGCTTTTCCATAGATTGGCCCTGCTCAGTGGAGTTAGTTAAGTTCATTACTGAATTGTATTAAGTTGTTTATATCTGTATGTTGTAATACAACATGGGAGTTCTTCTTTGGCTCCAAGAAGATTTTTTTTTTACCCAAATATTCCAATATGTTCTGCCTGAAATAAATACTTGCTTGCTGTAAGTGTACAGAATGTCCATAAATGATTTTTATCGAGTATTACTCAGAGAATGTTAAGGTGCAGTCAAGAAATACAAAACACATGAACGGTCAACTCAAATAGTGTTATTAAAAACTAATAAAGTCCAATGTGACTGCCAAGAGTGGCTCAAGCAATGAGATTGATAGTCATCATTTTGCCACACAGAATGTCTGTTGGCACTTTTCCTTGTACAGATGGAGCCACTGTTCAAAAGGCATCTTTACCAACCAAGGTTAACTTGGTGGATTAATCCCATGTGTTTGCTTAAACTGTTGCTGCACTGTGACAACATATTCAGTTGCATGAAAGCCTAACATACAAAATACCTTTTTGGCCTTTCCATTTTGTGATACCAGTGCATTTATAGCTAGCAAACTAAGCACCAAACTGAAACTTCTGACATTGATCCTTCCAGCTGATATACAGACATTTAAACCATACTTTAAACGTACTGTAGTACAGTATTGAATTCATGAAGATCCTTCACAAGCATTCTCTATTTCAGCTTACATTTGTGAAAAAATGTTCAGGACTGCCTAACAAAAATTTAAGCACAAAACTGTTGTTCCATAAATAATGGAGAGAAAAGACAGACATGAGTAGTTTTTACACTCTGTAGGACTACCAGTTCTTATTTCTTCCACAGCTTGTTCTTCACTTGGCAAACCACAACCACCCTCTTCAAAGCTCTCTGATGCAATCTGCAACAAAAATCACCCTGGTGACAACCAAGGTTCCATTTTACCTCCCTCCCTGCAACTCATCCCACCACACCCTCAACAACCGCCATCAGTGCCCCAACCACCCCCTCCACCACTGATGGTAACTCCACCAGGTCATCATTCTATTGGGTCATTATCAAGTTCAGACTTGAAAAAGTCCCAACAGAACCAGCAGTCATCCCATCCTAACCTTCATACATCACATCATCATCATCAGCAGCAGTCATCGGCACTGCGTGCACTGCAGCAACACATGACTCCAAGTGTTTATGAGATGGCTGCCCTAACCCAGGACCTCGATACACAGGTCATCACAACGAAGATCAAGGAAGCTCTTCTTGCCAACAACATTGGACAGAAAGTAAGTGCCATTTTATTATTCCCATGTAAATGAAGTTGTCTCCATGCATGCTATAAAGGCATACTGGTGACTGGAGGTACAGCTTATGCATTCTTAACACAGACACTACTTGGAGGTGCTTTACTCCTGGGGAGAAAGCCCCTAATACCAATTTAATAAGAGGGTAAATTGTGGTCTTAGAACTGGTATGGACATTTTGGAGAAGAAAAAACAATTGCCTGTGCCAGAAATCAAGCAACAGCTCTATTGTCATAGTGTATTACTTGTATGAAATAGCTAAAGCAAATGTATATGATGTCATCAGACAGTTTTCAGACTGTTTTTATTTTTTGATGATAACTGTACATACTATCCAATGCTGTTCCATTCCAAGTATTTCTCTTGTGGCTTGATGTGTTCAGTCCATTGGTTGCACAGTTGCTTGAAGAATTTGTGAAAGTCTTGTGTTTTGTGCAGCCCTTTTCATGAATCATGAGAATGCCATAAAATCCACCCTTCAATGCCAATGTGAGTTTTAGAAAAAGGAAAAAGTCGCACAAGGTATGGAGCATGCAGAAACAAAATCATGCGACTTTTGGCTAGAAATCTGATTATTCTGTTTTGCTTATCATTCAGCAAAAAAAGGAACAGACTTTTCAGGTTTATCTTGCGTGTTCAAATTTTGTGCTGCAAGTTTTGGTTACAATACAAATGAAATTCCCGTGTCATCAGCCAAGTTACTGATAGTGACACTTCAGTTTTCATGCCACATTTTTGTTGTGGATGGCTGTTCTGAAAACTGATCAACATTGACTACAATGCCATAACCTTTGACTTGAATTTAACTAATAAATGTTTGGGTTATGCTCATTGTTTCCTCTTTGAAAGGAAGTTTTAACATTCCATTAGGTTCCTGCAATAGTGTTGCATAATTTGATAAATAATTTGATCCCCATGTGCTATCCTTTGAAATTTTTGACTCAGCAACAAAATGCATATCATACAGGCCAACGCATGAAGTTCACTACACAAGTTGTTACTTCTGAGTGCTGCAAGTTGTAACCTTGAAATGCATGTAAAGTAATGTACCAGATTCAATTGAACCTCTACCTAGCACAGAAGCTTTTTCCTTCTGTAGTAGTATCATATTGCAGGCATTATAGAAGGTAAAATGATCACACCACAAAGTCCAAATTGTTACTTGTAATGTAGTTCCTGAAAGTTTGTTATGGTGCTGTGTTATCATAATGCAAAAATGTACCTTGAATATTGTTTAGTGTCTAGATTTGAAGTTGTGTCTACATTTGAAGGCTGGCAGCCTTGTCTCTGTCTGCAGGCAAGATACAAGGAGGGCCTGAATGAATGGGCATTTCCCTCCTTGTTTCTTACTTAAAGATGGACACAGGGTGAGGCTCCAAAACACTGTGTACATAATCTGGCTAACAGACTATGGACAAAGTGTAAACATCCTCATATTACTGTTCCTCTTCTTTAACCTGTCATTACCAAACATGAAGTATTTTATTGTCCTTGTGGTTTGGCATCCAGAAATTCTGTACCAGTAAAATAAAAATTTTTTTAGTATCAGACACCTGTATATGAACAGCTGAAAGAACTGGGTGAGAAGAATGGTTTTAGTGCCCAACCGTTCTTTCTTATGTTGCAATAAATGTCTGACTTATGCTTGCTTTGGAAGAATAATAATATCATTTGACATATTTGTGGCATGAATGTTTGAGTTTTGTTTGGTGTTCATGTGTTGTTGTCAATAAATATCAAGCAATATTTAGTAAACAAAAATTGTTATTGACAATACAGACACAGTTTATTACATGCAGAAATATTTGATGTGTTTCCTTCATAAAAGATAAGGCCTGGTCTAAGAATTTATGAGCAGTAGAAACAGATGAGCTTCTTGTTACTTTCAGATCTTCGGAGAGGCAGTGCTAGGTCTGTCACAAGGTTCTGTGAGCGAGCTGTTGTCCAAACCTAAACCGTGGCATATGCTGAGCATCAAGGGGCGCGAACCGTTCATTCGTATGCAGCTGTGGCTAAGCGACGCACATAATATAGATCGACTGCAGGCCCTCAAGAACGAGCGACGAGAGGCAAATAAGCGTCGCCGCAGCAGTGGCCCTGGTGGTGGTCTTGGTGGTGGTGGTGGTGGTGGCAGCGGTGGCGGTGGCGGCGCTGACAACAGCAGTGATACATCTTCCAATGATACTTCCGAGTTCTATCACAGCCCGAGTCCTGGGCCTGGACCACCATCTGCCAAAAAACAGCGAGTTCTCTTCTCTGAGGAACAGAAGGAGGCACTTCGCCTAGCATTTGCTTTGGACTCGTACCCTAATGTAGCTACCATTGAATTTCTCAGTTCTGAATTGGCACTCTCTTCACGTACTATTACCAATTGGTTCCATAATCATCGGATGCGACTGAAACAACAGGTGCCTCACGGTCTGGTACCAGATGGGGCTGGAATACTGCCACCACCACGTAGTAATGATACTTCCAATGGCGGACAGCAGTCGTTTGACCCTGTTCAGTTCCGTCTGTTACTTAATCAGCGCCTGTTAGAGCTACAGAAAGAACGCATGGGTCTTGGTTCCGTCCCTCTTCCCTACCCACCCTACTTTGCAACAAATGCTAATCTGGCTGCCCTGATTGGTAGAGGCCTGCTTCCCACACCTGACTGTGACCCTAAGGAGCAATTTAGTGGACTTGACCTTAGCATGGGTGGACTGAAGCGGGAGCCTGCAGACTATGAAGATGAGGAGGATGTGGAGAGCAACATGGGTAGTGAAGATTCAAATCTGTCAGCAACAAGCCTGCGGGAGACGACAAATTCAGCAGCAGTGAAAAAGGAGTCATCAGTGGTTCCTCCCACAACAGGGCGATCATCAAGACGTAAGCCAGCTGCACCTCAGTGGGTTAATCCCGAGTGGCAAGAGGCTGTGGTAACAGAAACAGGGAAAGACAAACCTGCTGGTAGCAGAGGAGAGAAAGAGGTGATTATTAATGGTGTGTGTGTAATGCAGGCGACGGCTGCAGATGACTATGGCATGAAGCTGAGTGCCACTGATGAGGAAACAGTTCGGGTGGAGCCAACACCAGTTCTTGACCCTTATGAAGATCGATGCAGTGATGCTTCATCAGACGCTGTTCCTGTTGAGGAACAACGGACCCAGCGTACACCAACTGAACATGACGAAGAAAGAGGAAGTGCTAAGTCAGAACTTTCATCTCCACAGAATGAGGAGGAAGAAGAAGAAAGATTAGAGGAAGGAGAAGAAGCTGAGGAGGAAGCAGATGGTGAGGTGACAGAAGTGGAAGGGTCTGTAGAAGTGAGACATAAATTTATTAAACATGAAGATGAGGATGAAGAAGGAAGAGTTTCCCTTAGTGAGGAGGAACGAAAGGAAGGGGAATGGGACAGGGCAAGTGGGAAAAGGCCACTACCAGAAAGAGACACTGTGATCGACAAGAGAATTAAGGCAGAAGATAGGGAGGAGAGGTGGGAATATTAATGGTTTCCTCACCTACCCTTAACTACACACTTGGCTCCAAGACTGACATGTTGTGGATTCTGTCACATTCAGTAAAGTTGAGTAGAACCATCATACACATTACATGAAGAACGCAATGGTATTGCTCTACAGGGACCACATAACTGAGAGAGAGCATCTGTGTTGCTCTGACCTGTTTGTGGGTTGCTAAGATTATTCTAAAATATTTCCAGTTTTCTCATACCTCTCTCCCATGATAATTAATTTTGTTTTAAATAATTCTCATGGGTGGGAAGGTTCTTAGAACAGCAAAGCATTAGAAATAATTTTAAAAAATGCTTGGCTAACGAGGAGCCATGTATCAAATAATGTTCAAATGTTCTTTATGTTTACTGACTTTCAAATTTTATCATCTGAAGAGAAGGACAACGAATCTCAATGAGCTATTGTTTGGGAAAGGGAGGGAGATGGAGAGAGTGCACATTGAAGTCTCCCTGAATAAGTGCAATCATCGAAGTTGATACATCATAGTTGTGTTAATTATTGTGATTTTTAATGTTTCTGTTTGTTATTACGTAACAAACTTAGTACGAGTGATGTTATTTCATCTATTTAAGATTTTTTGGATATTTGATTCTCCATTGTGTGAGAGTCCACACTTGTGACTCTTTACTGATAAATTAATGATGTAGTTAAAAAAAGACTGTTACCATATTATACTATTATTACTAGCCAAAAATTAATTAATTATAATGATGGCCATTTGCCAAGCAAATTTTAATTGTGATACTGAGCTTGCAAGAATGAGAATGTACTTTTGCTTACCAAATCTCATTGTATGTGTGATTTGAATGTGCAGGGAATTGATCAACTCATCCAGAAAATTTTCGAAGTTAACAAGTGAGCCTTGTCGTCACACATTGGCAGAACTTTTCTCATTTAGATGTTGAATATATTATTCAGTTATTTTATTTTCTGTAAATGCAGATTACACAAAAATGGGAAAGACTTTTGCAAATAGAGGACAAAGCAAGCAACCGTTCATCCATCTATGCCATGTAACCTAAAATGTATAGTACTGGTTATAAAGAGAGAACTGCTTCATAAGAAGTATTGTTGTGAAATATATTAAGTATTAAGTACATCTTGATTGCAGTCAAGGTCCCCAAGATTCTTTGAAATTTTATCATGGCTTATATTAAGTTTGTTTAGGTATTACAGAACTTCCATCTGTAATAAAATATTTTCTTTATTGCAGTTTTTTTTTCCATAAATAGTTGCATGTTCATTGTTGGTATTATATTGTGAAACAAAATTTTCCATTTGGCATCAGTTATTATGAGAACTGTTATATAAGAAAGTGTTTTAATGTAGTTAGAGCACCAAATGCTCTCTTCTCACTTTTAGACCTGCATCACCACAGTAAACAAAACCCCAGAAAGTGATCATTTGCTTTTTTTTTTTTTTTCTAACTCCTGCTAGTCTTCTTGAAGAAACTGTCTAGTCGATACTCACCAGTGAACTCTCCAAGTAGGGCATAACTCCTGTTCTGGTTGCTTTTATATTGTTTAATAACATTATTTGCCATTTCTTCTTGTAATGAAGAACTCGAGGTGGAGTGAATTCATGTGGACATGGCCAGAGCAATATGCAGTACCCGGACCCAATTGTACGTGCAGTATTTGCGATCTCATATTACCAAATCAATCCTCAGTTTTATTTGTTTTCCATTTTATTTTTCTTTTCCAGACATCATCCAAATATATTTGTAAGCATATTTATGAATTTTTTTTAGTATGTTCATTGTACTGTATTGTACACTGCTTGGATGATTTGGCCTATTATTAGAATTCCAGACATAGTCTTTGTTCTCATATGGTAGCTTTTTATAATTTGTATTTATTATTTGTACTTGCCTGAGGCAGAAGACAAACAATGTTAACTGGGACGTGAATAGAGCATCCACTGTTCTGACTGTTCATGTTTTTTAAATTTTTAAGACTATAAGCTGTGTTAATCATAAAATTTAACCCAGTTATAAAAAAAAAGGAAACTAAAGTTTTTGTCCCTATGAATGTATAAAATCATATCTTAACAAATATTCAGAAAATGAAATAGTAGCTAACAAAACATAATCAGATTCAGTATGATTCCACCCACTTGACATTTTAAAATTGTCCCCTTGCCCCATAAAACATTCTAATACTATTATTCCTTGATGTTATTTAAGTTTCATGAAAAATGTTTAATTAATTTTTATATTGTATGGATTATGGATTGTGGATAGTAGCATGCACGACTTAGGAAAAAGCATCTTCTCGCATCATCCAATTGTTCTTTCATATTAATAAGTATATAAAGTGTACATTACTAATCAGAACTGCGGACTGTACAGTGATGCACCATTTTTAGAAACAGTTTGGATGTGTATGTATATCTTCCAATTTTTCCCCTCCATTCTCATGCATTGAGAATTATGTGAATGTGCCCCCTCTTGACCCCTCCCTATCTCCCCAAAATCCATTGTACATACTTTACAGAAGTTGGATTGTTAGATGTGATGTTGGGGCATTGTGTGCGAACAAGACTAGTTGCACATGAAATGCAAACTAGCTGCTTGTGAAAATCAAATTTATTGGAACAGTTGCTTTTACTGAGTGCGGGTAAACTGTGTGTGTCGTGTGATTGGCTACACAGCATGTAAGGAAGACTGCGACATGGTTGAAAACAAAACAAGCAATGGATATAAGAAAAAAATAAATTTATTGAGACTCTTAAAAGAGTTACCCTAGTGCTGAAGGAATAGTTTGCACATTACAAAAGTGCCCAAAATTAAATATATCAGTTTTTCATTTAATAATTCATTATTGCTTAGCATCATATGTACATATTTATATTCATATCATTGTGTCCTTTTAAAATTTCTAATATTAAAAATTTCTCTGTATTTATTCAAGTATGTGATTATTTCCGTAAATCGTGCAAATAGATGAACTACTTGAACATAAGATACAACAGAATGTCATTATGATGCTTGTACTTAATGTGCTACCGTAAAGTGTGAACCCCTTTCTTACAACATTCAGTTCCAAATCCCCATTTCCTTCCACAGTAGCTACTAACAAAATAGTTCCTTACAGACCAATTTCAATACCGAACTGTTATAACACAGACCATTTAAATGCAAAAACCCAGTCTTTTCTGCTCTCATGTAACAATGATCAGAGTATTTCCTCCTGCTCTCTG
>Ga0123355_10002854_pt1 | contig 24568 bp, 8 predicted proteins | sample TergutEmb28metaG_3_FD_89872 | JGI IMG/M metagenome (GOLD analysis project Ga0123355, IMG submission 89872) | Embiratermes neotenicus P1 segment gut microbial communities from Petit-Saut dam, French Guiana - Emb289 P1 | ecosystem: Host-associated > Arthropoda: Insects > Digestive system > Gut ... | reverse complement strand
TCTTGTAACATTGTATCCTCTAAATTTTTGGGTGGGTTATGGAACTCCGTCCATTCTGTGCGTAGTTTCCGCCTATGCAATTTCCCAATCATTTTATTTTATACTAACTGTTAGTAAGCAAAATTTTATTTATTTACTTATATTTTCATTGCTGACGAAACATTCGTTTTTGTTAAAACCGTAAAATTTTTCTCCCCAAATTAAAGACCAGCTGATTATTAGTTTTGTCATATGAAGTTGCTACTCATGGATAATGTGTAGGTTATTTTTCTTTCACTCACTAAATACAACTATTTGTTTCATGGTTTTACATTCTTTGTATTCAAAGTACGAATTGGAAATTTCTGAAATGAATATAACTGAAAGAATTTGAATTTGACTGACCTTCGCTTAACATGTTTTGTGATTTGTTTATTTTTAAACACAGCGTAGTACACAAAGATGCTTATGATATGTCAGACATTTAAGTACGATCTTCCCATTTAGCGTCCCCTTTTGATATGTGCAGGCAGACAGAGTGCTGTTGCTGTGGAATGATATGGTTTGGGAAATTAATATCCGGTTATCTCAGGCAGTTTCGTGCTGACGCAAGACTCACTGCTTTGAGTGACTTTTCTTTTACATCTGTAGCTTTTGTGAAAAAAGAATTAAAACTTGAATTTTGAGTCCTGTACCGCTATCAGAATTTGATCCAACAAGTCGTAAGTATCTTATGGATTAATACCATCAGCACAGTTATTCGAATTAATCAAAGAAGTCGTGCCAAAATTGTTTCTAATGTTATAATTAGTGGAATCGAAACTTGAATCCCATTTCTTGTCCAAATGTATAAATACTTTCGAAATGGAATCTGTTATTAACCTTTGAAATGATGAGTGATATACTTTTGTTTTTCCGTGGCGAACTGTAGAGAAATCATAAACTGTTTCAGTTGACGTTTCCCATTTCTGGCCAAAATTTCAATAAATTTCAAAAATGAAATTCTGGTTATACAAGAAATTGAAAGGAATTTGAATATTGTGGAGGACTAACACCTAGACTATTGAGAAATACTTAAAATTCTATTTTTTTTAGGACAAATAAAATCTACTGCAGACAAATAATGGCTACTTGGAGTGTGGTATATTTCCTTATTTTGTTGTTAGGTTCATCCACATAATATTCCTTTTATTGGACAAATAAAGAAATCAAGAACAATTCTTTTTGTCTTACGTATTGTGTCAACTGAGTTCCAAACCAGCAGATTAGAAGCACGTCACTGGAGAATAAAATATAAAGCACCACACATTGAGTCACACCTGCAAAATCTTCCCAGTTCTGTAAAAGATTATATTATATAAGACACACAAGGCAACAACAGAATTTCTTAACTAAGCTATTGACAACGTAAGCTTTTACACATAATAAGATTTGCAAACTTATTTTTTGTGGGTTTTTTTGTTACACGTCGTATTATAAGAAGAATTGATAGAGATAATATGAATGAACATAAGTCTTCATGTCAATTACCCGTTATTCGTGTTAGATTTTAATGAATATTAAATATCCTCGATAAATTTTCGTAAAGTAATCAAACATAAAATTTCACGAAAAAATTTTTTGAGCAGAGTTGCTCCATGGCGCGGGTGGACGCGCAGCCACGACAAACAAATAATTGGTTTTCGCAATTTTACGATTATGATTCTGCACTTCGCCTAGTAAATGTCATCCGTCGATATAGTATTCAGTAGCCATTCACTGAAGCTCTGAATGGAATTACTGTATTAATCTGAATTTCGTGGGTTAATCATGATGAATTTTTTACATTTTATGTCTTTGGCAAATGAACTTCTAAGAAATTCCCAACTTCATTTCTTCTTTTCTACAATTGTATTAGGTTTCTGTGTTCTTATGTTTGTCTGCGTGAAATTAAAATACAAACCACACTTTGGCTTGCAGTCAGCATCGTTTATTGTTCTGAGGTCCGATCACTTAAATGTTTCTTTTCTCTATCCCAGTAGCCTACATGCAGTTTTACTGCTATGAACACTGGGAACACGAGATTTCGGCTGTTATTTCTGTCACGCTCTCACTCCCAGTTGTACCATTCCTAACTATTGACATCTAGACTGTCATTCCGCTAATTTCCTCATAGCGTCCGATATTAAGTTTCCAGGAAGTAAATGAATCTAATTACCGACTAAAAATTTTCCACAATTTCCAAAACATCCGCCAAACCAAATGAATTGTAATCAGTTAAAAAGCAATAACAGACCTCTTTTTTTCTGTGAATTAAGGCCGTTTTGCATTTCGAAATTACGCTGTCCGTAACCGTGCCGCCATTTGATAGTGTTAGGCTGACACAGTTCTCCTCTTCATGTGGCCTCTTATTCTGCAAATCTATTCATCAATCTTTGTAAACCATCAACGTCAGGAGTAGTGAGTCTGTGAGAAATAGTTATCTTAGGCGAACAGAATTAAGAATAAAGTTGGCGGTGTGTCCAGTTCGAAATAACACAAAAGGTTGTTCTGATAAAGATTTATGAGCTATTTTTGGAATTCTTTCCAATAAATGCCGAATGTTACCTAAATTTTCGTCTACCAGTACCTCCCGTCTTCTGCTGTAGTTTATGTCCAGCTCTGACTCCTTACAAATAAATTAATTTACAAGTCTCTGATTCATGGTTTTCCTGTGTACCTGAGTGTCGTGAATTTTTCTGTGATCTTCACAGTGGTGTTTACTCTAGTATGAATATGCAGCATGTGATTCAGTTGAGAACAGGCAACAAAAATGTTATGGTTTACAGACACACATTATACAACTTGACATGTATGCGTGATTCATATTGCTATGAATTTTAACCGTTATATACACACAGGGTTGATTGCGGTAGCACCAAAATTTTTTCTGATTTAGCAAGCTGTGATTTCATTATTGCGTAACTTCCTATTTATCACCATAATATTAGACAGTGATTAGGAGTAATAGTTTTATTGTAAATAAGGAAAAAATTTAAAATTACTTTAATTAAGACAAAATAATTTATGAAATGCATATTTATTTTGAATTTTTAATGTCTGCTTGTAGAGGGGAAAAATTTATTTCTTCTAGCTGGTGAAATTTAGAAACAGCTCCTGCAGCGCATGTGCGGAAGTCTCATGACTAATTATCATCAAATCACTGCGGACAGCACAATTTTTGGCAGGTTAACGTTTTTGTATATCATTGATATTCACTTCAGACCTGAGCGAATTACTCTTCAGAAATAACACGGAGTGCTTTTCCTTGAGCCTTTTAGCGAATTTGTCATCCAAGAAGAACATTTTTTACTCAGTAAGAATAGCTATCAAAAGGGGCAACTAAATAATAAGCACGCCTGCTTGTATTGTGAGTTGTGGATTTGATGCAGAACAAGTTATTTTGCTCTCACACTTTCCTGTGTTGTGAGTTTTTTTATGAAGAATTTGCAAATGAATTATATGAAGAATAGTAAAATTCGGCAGCAAATGTAAACATTGTGTATATAATGTAAACAATCACACATAGATAAGAAAAGTTATATGTTAGTTACACCATAGTTTCGGCGAATTTGTATAACCAGAAATTCCAACAGGCAGTTAGCTTGAAGGGGTGAATTTTGATATTATCAGTCGAGATAATTGTCAAAATATTAGGAAAAAGTTTGATTCATTACAATGGCGAAACGAAGCAAGAACATTTTATCAATGTAAAATTTTATTTTTTATTCGCGGTATTTTAAAACTATCAAGAACAAAAGTATGAGAGATAATGCGATAGTGTTATATGTCTCTCCTTTAACTGCATAGGGGGAAACCTATACTGTTGTGGTGTCTGAACAACTGATGCAACATTTCTTTATGTGAAACGTGCCAGGAGAGTTGTTACATGCATACATACACACAAACACACACACACACACACACATATATATATATATATATGTCGACAGAAAATCCGCCCTAAATATTGCGTTAGGATATTTATCATATCAGACTACAAGGCGTCATATTTCATTAGTCAGTATATTCTAACGTTAGTGCATGCAACATTTCTTATACTGTACCGTAACTGCAGAAAAGGCAGCGAAGCACATTGTGGCCAGCATAATCAGAAAGTGGCCACACAGACCGATATTCAGTGCATTTTCCATCTGCTGCATGAACCTGTGGATTAGAATGAAGGGTAAAATACACTGGAAATATTGAACGTATTATAAGTTGCACTGCTTTTCTGTCTTTCAGTTTTGGATGATAGGATATATGCATTTCGTGTAGCAGAATTAATGTTTAGAGGAACTTGTTCATGTTGCTTTCTGTTTTACATTTTGAAATAAGTATTGGGGACGGTAAAGTAAGTACTCCTGTTCATCAGTCGTTACGTTAATGTGTTATGACCATCTATTGATCTTACTCTGTTATTTCCTGATGGTGTTGAATGCACGAATTTAGCAGAGCTTCCAGTTCACAGCTAGCAGTTTTATGAAGTTGTTCTTCTTCCGGCCTGTGGTGAATCGTGATATGTTTCTGTCTAATATGCAGTAAGGCCAAATTCAACTTCTGGAACTGAGTACAGGCCACAGCTATCAGTGTAGTACATAGACTCGCGAAACCGAATACTGTACCCATTATGAAAAGTACTGCCAAAAACTGCAAAGAAATGAATAGTTACAACTTTAGTATACTTTAAATTGAAGCCATTAAGGTCTTTGGATTTAATGAGATTCAGCCGCCATTATATGTAGAAGGACAATTTGATTAGCTTCTTGTGTTATAAATTTCGCCTCCCTCTTCGTTTGTCTTTTATTTTATGCACTCTAAATTTATGACAAAAAAACGGACTTATATTTTGATTGAGTTGATTGAGCAACTTCCTGGTCTGGAAATGTAAACAATACGGTGGGTTCCTGAACAAATATAATTATTCTGAATATCGTTATTCCATAAAAGTATGTGACAAGATATGAATATAAAGCAACGAATGAACGGCTGATCTTGTGATGTGTTAAGAATTTAGGCCAATTGCGGAAACGGTTTGTCGAAGTGTGAAGTCACATATCTGATATTACAAACCAAAATATATGGAATATATATTTTTTTTTGCATTTACAGTAATTTTGCTATAAAAATACAAACTTATTTAAATGCCTTGTGTTTTACATTATATTTCTGTTTTGTCTAATGTGTCGAGCGAATAGCCTAATGTCAACAGGTTATTACTTGAATTGCTAAATCTAATGTCTCAGTTGTTTGCTACATGTTAACTGTTTAATTTCTGAATGCAAAGAAACTGTCATACTGCAGATATACTATTTCCAAAACAATTTATTTCGCACTGGCCTTACGGCAGTTCGCTTCTGTCTGAAGTTAGTTGCTTGACACTTTTTTATCAACATTTCATGAGACGTTCCACGTTCGTATTGAAATAAAAGTATAAGTGGTTTTATTATTTGGGATGCTTTAGAAATGCACTTTGAATATTTGGAGATTTCGTTCTGTGTTGTTTACGGCTGAAACTATTTTAGCCTTAGTTGGATCTTAATGTAACGCCTGATCCGTTCCTCTTAAAATTGTTTACACTCACAGTTCATGATTATCCTTAAGTAATACGACAACAAATGAAGTCACGAAAGCAGAACGTTTTGTACTGAACTAGTGCTCTGGGTTTGTATTCATAAAGTGCCGGACGGAAAAGCGGATATCATGATGTTTTTCACTCTTTTTGTAATTTTCGCAGAGATACGTCACTCAGAGTTATTTTTTCTCAATAAGTGTCAATTGGACAATTTAACCAGTTCGTTTTCATCAGTCAGCCGTCCATTCAGCGCTATATATGGACTGAGAAACTGATAGTGTCGAGGAAAACTAAGGAAGACGGAAAGAAAAAAAAACAAAGAAAAATAACTAAAGAAATAAATTGGTTATGTAAGACTGTTGAATTAAGTATAATATAAGAAAGTTCAATTGAGCATATTTTATGATTTATCGACAGAAATTGTTACCTGTGAGATGTTAACCAGTTCATAGAACGGTGAGACAGTCCAGTCGAAAGGATACCACGCAATGATCAGGGTTTCATGTTTCTTCAACATGCGTATTGTTGACTGCACGATATGAAAACTTAAACCCGCAATAGCTACTCGGACGCTGTACTTCATTGTCAGTGGGACCCATCCTGCCGCCGACAAGTGTCCGGTGTCAGCGTCTCTGGTCGGCAGATCTTCCCACGTGAAGCTGTCTGTTAGGCACATCGCACGTTCAATACTGCGTTGTTGGAGTCTGAGGAAAAGAAATTGAACCATAACACCTAGAAGAGGAAGTGCTGAAAAGTGCCCTATAAACACGACGAGCGTTTTTGATATTTTGCTTTGAAAATATAATTCTTCTCAAATAAGGTTCTGAAAACTGGATATTAAATGTCTTGACTGGTTTAGAAACCAATAATATATAGGCATTAAACTTTTCCATAGCTTCAAAAGACAATATATTTTGTGGCTTTTACCAAATTGAAGCATTTGTTTGTTAAACGTTTTCCGTTTCGTACCATCACTGTTTCAGCACATCTGTACTTGAGGTAAAGAATTGCAATCTGATTTATGTTAACTTTGTAAATTCACCTCCAATATATGCCCATATTCTACACTGACGTATTTGTGCAGAATGTCACAGGCGACGTACTAGTTAAGTGTCATGATGTCCGTATATTTTGTTTTATATTTCCTGCCATATTACATTTTTAAATAAATTGCTTACCTTAAAATGCTTAGTGGGTATGTGGAGTAGAAAGCGTTCTGTTTACATCACCACTTCTATACTATACTTGGGATGATTTGTTATCACAATTTTGAATCTGTAGAAGTGACAACTATTGATGTTACTTACTTGCAATATGAAAATATCCACATAGCATTCGTGACTGGAATCAAAATACGCGTTGACGTCATGGCGCGTCCCAAATCGTCCCTGTGTATGTATACATCGACCAACATTCCTATGTATGTACTGCAACCACATATAAACGCTATTATCATGTACACAGTATAAATAGCTGATGTTTTCTTCATCTTCAACGAAATTCCCGCGAATCTGAAGAGAAATATCATCGAACCGAAACGCAACTCCGACTTTCCCTTTAGTTCTGGTTTTTGTCTATTCATGCTGAAATAATGTATCTCAATGAGATGTAATACAGAGTTTAAAATATTGCTCTAAACTTTGGAAAATTCACGTTTCTTAATTTTGGTCACCTTCTGACTGCTCAGTAAGTCTCTGACTGTCAGGGCTTTCTGAAATACACTGAGGACCTTAATGCAGCGCTATTTTTTAGCGTGGCAAAGTGATCAATACTTTGTTCAGTTGCATTATTAATAAGACATGAAAGTTGGTATTGTGGAATCGGAAATATTCTTTTGCATAATGGCTGACAACCACGGTACGGCGTAGGTTTTTTACATGAAATTTGAAAACTTTGTAGAATGAGTGAACTATGCCGCTGGTGTCACTAATTAATCTGCAGTGTGGGGAAATTTAACTGAATAAGAATCAGATGTCGTATTCTCAATTTATATTGATTGCGTGAATTGGACAATGTTGGAAAAGTGAAAGAATTCAGCGAAATATTATATTAATGTAAATTATTTTTTAGTACATTTTAATCGAACTTGAATCTTCCCGACAGATTGAAAAAGATACTCAGATATCATACTTAATGAAAATCCGTCCAGTCTGATCCAAGTCGTCTCATGAGGACAGACAGACGAACGAGCACACATGACGTAGCTAAGGGCCCCTTTTCCCTATTTTTGCGAAGCCGTCTTAAAAGTAATATTATTTTATTGAGAATCTAAGTAAACTATTAATTTATCTTATGATGAAGACTTACTAACTGCGCAAGATTTATTCACATATTCATTTGACCCAAACGTTTCTCCAGCAGTGTGCTAGTGGTGGAAAAACCACAAACTCAAACTCTCTGCTTTGCAAACCGGCGCAAAGTCTTCCTACTCGAATTTGGTTTCTTTTCAAGTAAGAGTTTATTTTTATGTTACTGCCTAATTCTCAGTGCTTAATAGTAAATTCGAAAATCTCTTATGTAGAAAGGCCCAAAGAAATACATTCATGACTTAGATCGATGGGCTGCACAGGATATGTGGAAAAGATTGGAAGTGTACTGCATTATGTATTGTATCAGTTCATTTAAATTTCTTTGATTTGAATTGCGCAAAGTGTTATTAGCGTGTCTGTGCAGTTTTTTCAGTTATCTTACAAGGTGTTTCATTGTGTCCGCTGCAGATACCCGAAACCATATATATATCCATTGACCCTTAAAGGAAGCGAATTAGTAATCTATGGCGTAGGAACATATGACCAGAAATAATTTTTTTTTTTTTTGACGCTGCTGCCCAACATATCTCATGGCCTCTTCATTCTTGAGATTTCTTCATCACACACAACGACGCATCACAATCTGTAGAACTCCTCTGGAAGAGTGATCAGCTCGTAGCAGAGACCTCTACCTGACAAAACACAACATTCATAACAAACAAATATCCAGACCTACGGTGGGATTCGAACCCACGACCTCAGCAGTCGAGCGGCTGCAGACCTACGCCTTAGTCCGCGCGGTTCCTGGGACCGGCACTATAAATAATACTGTGTTACAGTTACTAACGAAAAACTGCAACAGCCGGACTGCCATATGCTTGTTGAGGAATGGCAGGAAGACTGAATATATGTGTGTATATGACAAGAGCATATGGAACATCGTGACCCAGGCTGTGCGCATCTGAGTCCGTAAAGTGCAGTTGAGGCACGAGGCTACACTCTTAGGGACATAATTAATACTGTACGTTGAGAAGAAAGGCAAGCTTGTGAACACTTGCCGCATTTGGAAGCATATGTGTCTTCCTCACATTAAACTGCCATGATGCAGTGCAGAGAGCTGCCAAATTCTCTCAACATTCCTCATCGCACTGCTGTGCAAGTACGGGTCTGAACGTTGTGGTTTTGTTATGTCATAAGATGTTTGGGGCGGAGATGTTAAATAATTACTGGGTTTTGTTATTCTTAACTCTTTTATTTGCCCTGTACGAAATAAAATTCTTTAACCCACTTCAATTTTATTGTCTGTTCCATTATGTAGGTTTCATTGGATAAAAACTGGCGATGAATTTCGAGTTGGAATCCACATTTTAGATGCACACATTTGCCCTTTCGCGGTATCTGTGCAAGTGTGTGAACACAGCAATTTAGAATTCGGATTATATTTACATTAATATTTCCATTCAGTTCGCAACCTGTCACTGTACACTGTGTGTAACAGTTCTACATATTGGTGTGCAGGGAGAATAAAATAACTGACCTGATCTGAGATAAGAGCCACCGATTACATATAAAGGCTCTATTTTCACAGCTATAAGATTCCAATATCTTAAACACTGAGAAATTTAAAATTTTTGCAAGTAGTCCGACATGGTGTAACATGCTTATATTGGAAGTGCTAAGAAGTGGACATAAAATTGGTACTTTGAAAGGCGCCGAAATATTGATGTGCCAATTCAAACTAGGTCACTTAATTAGAGGCAGTTTCGTAATGAAAACATCACAAAAACAGGACACCTGCTGCAGTGATACTGCGAAACGCCGTAATGACCGTCTCCTTAACATCTTCATTGTGCCGACAAACAATTTTCATGTCTGTACACTTATATTGCTTGATTCTTGTGTGAGTTTTGTGACAGATTACTATTTCGAATTGTGTTCATTTGAGAGTTAGATGAAGAGAGGATGTTAGGTAAATCGGATGAAACGTAATCTAAAACACCAGAAAATTATTTTCCCTGTATTGGATAATGTAAATTCCAATGGGAGACAATGAAGAGGTCTTATCTGATCTTATACCAAGGCCACCAATAATAGTTACGAAAGGGGCTAATTAGCCCGTGTTATATGGTTACCTTCGATATTAAATCACCATAAAATTGCCCCCTTGGGGAGTAGTTATATAAAAGTTGAGGTGTTCGCTCGTCTGGAATGTTCCCCTGCTTTGATCAGTAGTTAGTTCTCGATATTTCCGTTTCATGGGTAATCAATCGACGAAGATAGAAGCAATAGTCTGTACTTAAAGGACAGTAACTCTCTACCAAACAAAGTTTCGTAACATTACAGAAGAGCAAAAACTACATCTACCTTGCAGCGGTTGTCTGAAGTCATACGTGGTGTCAGGTTGTTTGGATAGCCCAATGTGTATAAACATTAGACGGACGCGTTAGGTACGTACTACTTAGTTACATAGTTAGTTATGTACTTCATGGAGTGACGTCCTTCATGAGAAGCTAGTTGTTTCTCAACTACTGAAGAAATTCCCTGCATTTTATTGGGCCCCGAATTTTCATTACCGCATTTACAAGTGCTCGCCGACTGTCCCAACACTAAGACAGATCATTCCAGTCCATGCCACCCATACCACTATTTGAATATCCATATTAATATTATCATTCTATCTACCCCTGGTCTTCCAAGTGTCCCTTTCCTTCAGGTTACCCAATCGAATCCATGCAAGCGCCTCTCCTCTCCCCTTACGTGCTACATTCCCCGCCCATGTAATTCTTTTCGATGTGATCACCCTAAAAATTTTGTAAGTAGTACAAATCAATAAGCTACGCAATATGTAGTTTTCTGCACTCCTCTGTTAACTCGTCCCTCTTTTTTACTCAAATGACTGAACTTGGGTATCGTAATGTTTGTGTGTTGGTCAACATGAATATTCTCCTGAGTCATCGGTACTTTTTCGAACGTGCTAAACTGAACGGCTTTCTAAAGCACAGGACAAATTACACCATTTTATGCTCTACAAATTATCATTCTGTTAATGTTGTCAGCCTTTAAAAGTGCAGCAACCAATATTAACCGTTGTAGCAGTTATACCGTAGCGATGTTCAATACAGAAACCTGCAAATTGATAACGACTGCCTACAGCATTACATTCGTGAAAAGAGCAAAAAGAATTTCTTCATCAGATTTTGCAAGAATGGAACAAGTTGCTGAACAAAAACAGAGAAAATTATTTGAGCAAAATTCTTATGATAATGCAGCAGACCAATAGATTAGAAATGATCCATCCGTTTTTTTTTCTCTATTCAAAAAAGGACATTCCCTGCTAAAGAACATAAAATCAATAAGCAACTTGTCATGTTTAGAAATAACAAACGAAACAGCGGGCCGTTCCTTTAATTGAAAGTAAGACACAGACATTTATATAACGAAGGAAACTTTCTGTGGCGAAGGAGTGAACAAAGTTGTGACAGCGCACCGTTTGTAATATAAGGTTGTTTTATAATATTTTGTTCGCAGTTTTAATTGCCAGTTTCACACTTTGGATCCAAATGACTGAAAAACGTTCATTTTAATTGTGTTCCTGTTGAAGGCCCTTATTCACACCGACCAAACAAGAAACTAAATATGACTTCAGCTGTTGTGTTGAATGAGGAGAATCACGTGTCGCTGGTGGTGCTTGCTACCCTGATGTGGCCTTCTGTGTTCCTGCTGAGGGCTGTGGCGCCATATGTATTTGTTGTGTTACGTCTCACTGTGTAACAGCTTCTGAAGACTTGAAATATTAAGTAGATTTTGTTGCCTCGGCCTAATTATGTTAAAATTAGAGCAAGTGTTAATGTAAGCTTTGTAACCTTTACGTTACTTTAGACGTACACGGCACAGTTACTGAAGAGTTAGCTGCTGGGCCTGAATATGAAGTTTATAAATTTTGTGTTCCTAGTGATGTACGATTCTTCAATACCCTACTTTAGTTTTCTTTTATACTGGGTTCGAATTTTAATGACTAGTGAATATATGAAGCTGACGTCAATATGTGTACCTATCTGTACTTAATATAAATATATATGTGACTTTATTTTTGAAGTTTGGACAAAACGAGTCTAGAAAATACATTTTTGAATATAGGACTAATATTAAGAAGTGTTAAAATAAAAAGAGAAATCATATTCTTGCATAAAGTGCACCAAGTGTTACACATGTTCGGATATTTGTATTTTTTTACTGTGATCGCTGAAATAAACTTAGACAAATCGTAAAAAAATTCCTTTTCCAGGATGATTTTAACAGCATGAAAAAATTTAACCGCATTTTCTGTACTCGCTGTTACAGAAGCAGAAGAATCGAAATTCATTTCTACGAACTACTGAAGCTGTTGAATGTTAACCTTACTCTCTTCTTGAAATTTGGCCCTGAGTTCAGCCATAGCGCACCTGTCCGTTATTTTCATATATGAACAAATTTCTCGCATCTTGCACGATATTCTAAAATATGGAGATCGATAAGACAACTTGTCATAACTCAAGCTAAGAAGTGAAATAGAAAGTACGTTATTACACTGAAAGTAGACAACAGAAATTTATATAACGACAAAATTTCTGTAACACAGGGGTGAACAAAACTTTGCAAACGCACCCTGATTATAGGGGAAAATTTTGTGTAATAATTTTAGAATTTGATTTTCATATTTGACACCTGGACTCCAATTGACTCGGAGAATTTTATATTTCGGTGTTTATTATCCTTGTTAACAAAACGTCCAGTCTCATTTATTTGTTGTTCCGGACTGTATTGTTTCTTTTAATTATAACAGTAAGTGCTAAGAGCAGATTTAGGAAATCGCAAGACCACATATTTACTTAAAAGTGGTGTTGAGAAATATTTCCCGAACGCTGAACAACCTACACGAGATTTAGAGAATGACGTCACTATTGACAAATGACACGCCATTAGAAATTGCATACATTTGTAATAACTCATCCTGGCAGGCGATAAATTATACCGCTGCTTCAATACCCCAAATATTCACACGCTACCAAAATCCTGTCGTTTGAAATTACTGCGGCTGCTACATAAGTCTTTCATGCGCGTCACCATTGAAGTCATAACTTTTGAAAATTTGTCAACACAGAATGTCTCCTGAATGTTCTCTATTTTTTCACCATATGACCTGATGCAGGAAGAGTTTAGAGGGAGGGCTGCAGGGGAAAAACTGAACCATTTCATTTTCCGCTAAACATAAAAAAATCAACGTTGGTAAATTTTCTAATTACCACTGTGAAGCTGTTTATACCAAATCGATGTTCATCGCTGTTTACAGCTATCCAGAACACTGAAACCGATCCGTCTATTTGCTTTCTGGTTTCGGCATGGATATTGCGCTCCAAATAGCATAAAATCAATAGGAGAAGTTCTAATGTTTAAAGTTAAGTAATATGAAACTGTGTCATTTATATAACCATCGAAACTTTATGTTACGAAAGAGTGAAAGGGGTTGTAATGGCACACATGTAAAAATGCGGCTTGTTTTGTTATGATAATCCTCAGCATTTTAATAAGTGTTGAAGCGAATGGATGAGGCTCCTTGTCTGTGACATGAGGACTGTAATTAATCTTTTAACAAAGGACTATACATTAGCATATCTGCAAGCTTATGCATTACTAAGGAGTAATAAACAGCCTAAATCAAAATGTCGGACAAGGGTTATAACACATTTGCCATATTAGGAGAACCCACAAACAGTGCTTGAAATTCAGAACAGAAAATGATTTCAGGTAGCTTTAGTGTAAATTATGTGAATGATAGTGGAATATGTATATCATTCTTCTTGGTTAAACACAGAATTTGAGATGATTAGAGCTAGTGAGATGTAACATGTCGAATATGACACTGACTAGATTTGTATATGTTGTTTGTGTTCTGAGCAATTTGTGATTATATTAATAAGAGCGAAAAAGGAAACTAGAGAATGTAGAGTGTATAAAGGTTTGTGAAGTGTGATGTGAGCACGTAGAAAGTTTGACTATTTAGTTATACCGTGAATGCGATAGTAGGAAAGATGTCGTATTAGTGATAAAGCTGACTGGTTCATTGAGAGTTTGGTAAGTAAATAATATTGTTTATAAAATTAGAAAGAAAACAGCGAAATCTCCAGAATGTTTGTGACAACCGACGCAATATTCCGTATACGTTGACTGAACTGTCGAATGTAAATACACGATAGTGATAGTAGCATTAGGGTTTGTTCCTGCAATTCGACGGCAAAATCAGTGTGTGGAAAATTATTTGTTGGTGACGAAGTTTGGCAGAATTTAGAGGAGTAAATCAACGTGCATATCAATAAATCTTGGGTTGAACGAAATCCGACTTCTTTTGAATCAATATTCTTCTCATGAAATGAAGTTTGGTTTCGGTTGTGTTTTCTAGTACCGTCGAGGGAAAGGGGAGGGGGTTTACTGTGGAAGTTTGTGTTACCGTCTAATGAAAGAGATTTCTGTTCGGATCTAAGGTTCAACTGTAAACTTACCCTCACAAACCTCTACATGAACCCAACGTCACATCACCATCCCACTAACACGCAAGCCGTTCTTTCAACGTTTTTGCACAGAGCCAGGGCTTTGTGTGACAAGGAAGCCTCCATAACTTGGAGTTCCTAAAGACCATTCTCAGTGAAAGTGAGTATAGGCCGAAGCAGATATGACGTGCTATCAACCCGGCAGTTAATCCTGCCCAGCATTGTTCAGCTAGGCAAATTTCTTATACAAAACCTGAAGTTTTTGTGTGAATTTTCGTCAGTTGTAAGGCGAATGCCATGGTATATAATGGAAAGACGGGACACAGTACGAACCCTCCCCATGTGTCTGTGAACAGACGCATGCATTCGGTTTGCGAATGCGCCAGTCTGGACTTTAAATTCAGAGATTCATCCAATCAAAATATACCCCATATATAAGTAAATTCACGTGCAAATAGAACACCAGTCTTTGGTATGCCCTAGTCAAGGTCTTCAATCTAGACTCAAAGTCATAGCGTAAGCACAATATTTAAAATTACTCTTAATGGGGAACATGAATTCGGACACATGTTTATCTACTCGGACATTTCTATAGCTTTCATTCGTAAGCATTTTTATTATCCTTAATAATTTCACGATGAAACTAAACTCAATGAGAATATTATACAAGAATTCCCTGCTAACTGAATCATAGGCGTTTTTGAAGTATATGAAAGCCTGACGCATTGTTTAATTTTATAGCCATTTTTTCGCTATTATTTGGTGAATGCAGGATGTATGATCCAATATTTGACTTTTCATCGAAATACACAATAATGATCCCAAGTAGCTTCTTCTGCATGTGTAGTTTAAATTGACAGCAGACGTAAAAGTTTACTTTAAACACAGCGTAGTACACAAAGAAACTTCTGATATGTCAGACATTTAAGAACCGTCCTTCCACTTAGCGACCTCTTTTGTGTTGAGCAGTAGTGAGCTGTTGCTGTGGAATGTGACGGTTTGGGAAACTAACATCCGATTATCTCAGGCAGTGTCGTGCAGACGCAAGACTACTTCTTTGTGTGACTTTTCTTTTACGTCTGTAGTTTTTGTGACATAAGAATAAAAACTTGATTTTTGAGGCCTGCGCCGCTATCGGAATTTTATCCAACACGTCGTAAGAATCCTGTGGATTAATATCATTATTACAGATATTTGAACTAATCAAAGAAGACGTGTTAAAATTTTTTCTAGTGTTATAATTAGAGGAATCGAAATTAGAACCCCATTTCTTGTCCAAATGTATAAATACTTCCGAATTGGAATTTGTTTTTAACATTAGAAATGGGGAATGGTATAATTTATTTTAAATGACAAACTGTTGGGAAATAACAAATTGTTTCAAATGACGTTTCTTATTTCAGACCAAAATATCAAAACTTTTCAAAAATGAAATCTTGGTTAGACAAGAATTTGAAAGGAATTTGAATATTTTGGTGGTCGAAAACCTAGGCTATCAGGAAATAATTAAAAATCTATTTTTGTTTTCTGTTAAATAAGATCTACTGCATAAAAATAATGACTACTATGAGTGTGGCATAATTCTTTAATTTATTGTTGCGTTAATCCACACAATATTCTCTTTTTTTTAAAACCAGGTCAAGAAGATCAACAACCATTATTTTTGTCTTAGGTGTTGTGCCAACTGAGATCCAAGCCAGCAGATCACATCTGCAAAATGTCCCCCGTTCTGTAAAGAAGATTTTATTATACAAGGCGCATAAGACAACAATAGAAAGTCTTAATTAACTTATTGACATCGTAAGCTTATGATGTTTATCCTCAAGCTGCCTTGGTACTTATGTATTGTTTAGATATTGATTAAAAATGATGTGATGTTTCAAAGTACATTTCCTTTCGGAACCTAGGAACATTAACCGTTTACTGTCCTCATATTAACTATGATTTATACCTTTGAACAGAATTTTGTAGCCGATATATTTTAGCAATACTGGAATTCGCTTAATTGAATTTTAATTACGTTTACGTTACTCTGCAATCATTGTCATGGTGTCTAAAATTGTAGACCGAAAAGGGTTTCAATACCTCCTTTCTTACGTTCAGGTGTTTAATTTATCATTGACATAGTCCTTCCTACCGCGCTATGGCAATGCGATCGATACAGCCTCTAACAAAATTGATTATCTGGAATATTTTCTTAAGTTTAGGGGTTGAGGCGGGAAAAGTGGCCGTGGCGTAGGGCTGACAACCCTATTGTTTTGATACTCCAAGTGTCCTGAACTCTGGAAATTTTAAACTCCTAGAACCCTTTAGGTCTTAATAGGCCTGAACAGGGCTTGATTTCGCTTTCCATATCCCTCTTTATTATCCGCTATAAACAACAGAAATATTTATGCTACAGGAAAACATTAATTATGATCATGTGGCACCCAAATGAAAACACAATTATGCTGCTTGCATATCTATATGAGAAACTCAAGTTTTGAGGGAGACTACAGAATCTCATTTGTAGCGTGTGAGAGAAATCACGTAGGTAACCCCGTCAACGTGCACCTCTAAACGGAACTGTTGAACAGCAGGCGTGGCAGAAAAATTGCGACTCAAAGAAAAAGTTCGTGTACTCGAATTACATTCAGTGAAATTTGCGACCACTCTGCACTTTGCGAAGTTCGGAAGAAGTTCCATAAAATTTCTTCATGTCGCTATGAACCGAATTTCTGAGTTACGTATTATTGTGCAATCTGCTGTATGTAAATATTGAAATTGCTTATCGTAGCCAGCAATAGCAAACCGCTGTATTATTCTTGCGGAGCATCAGTTTTAACACAACCGTCAGCTTTGAACTTAACACTATGACAAATGCATTATAGTATGGAGATATTGTATTGTGAAACTGGAAATTCACCTGGTGTTGTTCTTGAAATATTTCAGGTATTGTAGAGTTGTGAAGGACCTTATTCCCTCAGGACGGTCTGTGTTGGTTTAAATAAATAACGTCTAAACCATGACAAATTGTCTCATGCCTGTCGGTTACTCAGAGACGGATAGCTGCAGTTATACTATATTGTCGCGATAATTTCATTTCTTCCGTATATAGAATTATATAAAATGCGATTATTCTTTACTTATTCTCTTACTTGGTCACACTGAGAGATACGCACATTCATCATGGTCGCATTTGACACCGGAACAAACTTTCCAGCTGTCAGTTGGAACTCCTTGTTAGCTGTAGCAATGGTGAACTTAAGACATCGCTGAAATGGGATAGGAGTTCCCACCCAGTCGCACCCGAATGCCGCATCTCTCACACTATCCACCTGGAACATTTCAATTTCTGTGCCATGTTTCGCTACTTGTGGGAATTTTTCATCTGATCTATGATGTTTTGAAAGTATTTTGTTCTTTATATAGAACATTCATGAATGCATATCAGATCAGAAATACATGTATCTATTCCATTACCAATAACATGCAACATGCTACTTCAAATCTTTTTCCTGGCGAACAATTGAGGCTCAGAAAGAGCCATCGTCGGGTAACTACAAATAATTACGGAATTCCTTTCTTACTTCATGCAACAGAGTCCTTCTCGAGAAGCTATCCTTTTTCTGTTATTCAAGTTTCCCACACTTTAAGGAACCCGAAATTTCATTACATCGTTTAGAGTAGCCTCTCGACTTTTCCCTACCCTAAGTCAGATCAATCCAGTCTATGGCCCCTCACGGAACATCCTGTTTATGCATCTTAATACTATTGTCCAACTACGCCTGTGTCTTCCATGTGGATTCTTTCCATTATATTTCCCAACCAGAACGACATATGTACCTCTGTTTTCCCATCATAACGTGCTACACGCCTGGCCTTCTCATTAATCTCAATTTGTCCACCCGAATAGTGTTTGGTGAGGAGTACAGATCATGAAGCTCCTCATTATGTAGTGTTCGCCACACCGTTGTTACCTCGTCCTTCTTAGGCCCATATATTCTCCTGAACACGTTTTTATCCAAACCACAGTTTACGTTTCTCCCTCACTGTAAGTGTCCATGATTGACACTCATACAAAACAACAGACATAATTATAGTTCTCTATTTCTTAATCTTTATATTGTTTGGCAGCAATCTGGACGACAAAAGATTCCACACCAAATGAATTTGATCTGCTTTTTTTAATAAAATTTCGATTCCTTAAGGTTGTTCCCAAACATTTAAAATCTTCCCTCGTTTCAAAGAATTTTAACGAATCTTTATATTATGTCTTCGTCCTCCATTCTGATATAGTGGCATGGTCATATACTTAATTTTATCAGCATTTATACGCACTTCTAGTCCAGTCTCTTTAGTGACAGTTACTAAAGTTTCATCGTTTTTCTTTATATTATGTACTTTTTCGCCCAGTATATTAACATCGACAGCATAAACCAGAAGCTGATAGGTACCATGTAATTTCTATCCATCCCGATTTACCTGAACCATCCTGATTTCATGCTCTAAATCAAACTTTAAACAATTGTTATAAATAATCTCAATATTTAAAATTATTCTTAATAGGAAACATGATGTCAGATATATGTGTGTCTACACGGACACTGCTATACCTTTCGTTCATAAGCATTTTTATTATTCTGAATAATTTCATGCTGATACTAAACTCAATGAGAATACTATACCGTGCTAACCGAATCATAGGCGTTTTGGAAGTCTATATAAGCCCGATGTGTTGTTTAACTTTATAGCCTTTTTTCGCTTTTATTTGGTGAATGCAAGATTTATGATCTGTATTTGAATTTTTGCATTGAAATACACACTAGTGATCACCAATAGATTCTTCTGCATTTGGAGCTTAATTTGACAGCAAGATGTTGTAAAAACTTATGTAGTGTAGTTCACAAAAGTGTTATGCTTCTATAATTACTACAAACTATTTTATCAACCTTCTTATAAATAGGTAGAATAATCAACCCCTTCCACCCCTCAGTCAATTAAAAAAAAACAAACAGGCATTATGAACTATGTATAACTTAAGGACGGATATCTCCACCTTTACGTTGATCGATACATTGTAAAATTATATCAAACATATAAAATTTATTCATACATGAAATCTAGGCAAAATATTAATTTTTTTTTAATATTTACCTCAAAGTTCTATACTATGTAATATTTTGCTTAGGTTACATGTAAAGGTAATCTTTACATTGTATATATATATATATATATATATATATAATGTATCGTTTAACGGCAATGGGCGATCTCCATTCTACGGATTTACAGCGTTCCAATTTCAGGTGTTCTTGTTTAGTGTCTTTCTCGAACTCACAGTCGAAACTAGTCGCCAGAAAAACGTTTACATTTAATTTATTGTGTTTGATTGATAACTCAGCAAAAATATATTTGTGATATTACTTTTTTCTTATGACATTTTATTCTCTAATTTTACTTGGGGTTATTTAACTACGTTCATTCTCTGCGTATTGTCCGCCTGTGTATCATTTTGTTATATACTAACTGTTAGAAAATAAATTTTTATTTATTTATATTTCCTTTGCTGACGACACATTCGTTTTTGTTGAAGCCATACAATATTTCTCCCCAAATTAAAGAACAGACGTTTATTATATTTGTGATATGAAGTTGCTACTAATGGATAACGTGTATATTTTTTTTTTTTTCACTCACTAAATACCAATATTTGTTTCAAGGTTTTGTATCCTTCGTTGTCAAAGAACAAATTAGAAAGCTCAGAAATGTAAATGACCGAAAGATTTCGAATATGACTGACCTTCGTTTAATATGTTTTGTGATTTCTTTATTTTAAAAAACAACAGAGTACACAAGAAAGTTTATGACTTGTCAGACATTTATGAAATGTCGTTCCAAATAACGTCCCCTTTTGTGTTGTGCAGGAAAACTGTGTGCTGTTGATGTGGAATGTGACGGTTTGGGAAACTAACATCCTGTTATCTTGGTCTTTCTTGAAGTCTATAAAGAGCTGATGAACTTCTTCATTGTATTCCCATTTTTTCTCATGTATTTGGCGAATGCACATTATATGATCAATAGTCGACCTGTTGCGTCGAAAGCCACATTGATGATCCCCGATAATTTCTTTCGCATATGGAGTTAACCTTGTGATCAGGTTGTTGGATAAAATTTTGTAAGTGTTTGGTAAATGTGATATGCCTCTATAATTTTTACGATTTGTTTTATCCCCCTTCTTATGAATAGGTACTATGACCGACTACGTCCACTCTTCAGGCAGTTTCTCCTTCTTTCAAATAGAAGTAATAAGTTTATGAATCTCCAGGCAACTTTTTCTACACTCTGCTTTAAAGAGTTCCTGCCGGTATTCGATCAAATACTGGCGATTTGTGACTTTTTAGTTTGTCGATAGCCAGCTCAACCTCAGAGGCACTTGGCTCAGGTACTAGTGGTTCTGCTGTGTGTATTTCTGCCTCTCCAACATCCTTAATCCCATGCACGTTGAATAGGTGGGAGAAATAGTTCCTCCACCTAGCCACAATACTGTGGGAGTCTGCCACCAAGTCACCTTTCTCATCCTTTACTATATTACATCTAGGTTGGTACTCCTTCTTAAAGTCATTGATGCATTTATACAAGTCTCTAATGTTTTCGATCTTACTGTTAGTTTCAAGTTCCTCAAATTTAGCTCTCAGATATGTCTTCTTTCTGTTCCTAAAATGTTTGCTAACTTCGGTTCTTACGTAGTTCAGAATATCTACATTGCTTTGGCTTGGGTCGTGTATCCACTGCATTTTAGCCCACTTCCTTTGATCCAAAAAACCTAAACATTCTTCATCAAACCAGGGTTTATTTCCCTTCAATTCTTGCAGACCCAGGCTCCCTTTCGTTGAGGTTTGGATACTCTCTTTAATGTTCTCCCATGTCCTATATACGTCCTCTTCATCGTTCAAGTACTCCAAAACTGCAAACCTCTTTGTAATTTCATTCTGATACTGTTCCCTAACCTCTGGCTCATTAAGCGTCCTCAAGTTATATCTTTGCCTATCAAACGTCTTCGCTGTCTCTTTACCCACTGCTAATTTTTCCCTAAACATTGCAATCACCAGATAGTGATCTGTATCACAATTAGCTCCCCCAAAATTTCGCACATCCAGTACACTCGACTGCCATCTCCTATCTATCAAAAAGTTGTCAATCTGGTTGTGAGTCTTACCATCAGGGGAGGTGCAGGTGTATTTATGAATGTTCCGGTGAGGGAACATCTTGCTCTTAACCATCAGATTTTTTGATGTGGCGAAGTTTTCTAGTTTAACACCATTATCATTATTATCCTGATGGAGACTCTCCTGTCCAAATGTTGGCTTGAAATTATTCTCTCTCCCCACTTTTTCATTAAAGTCTAATAATAACATTTTCATATGTTATTTCGGGAAGTGATCTAACTCCTTTTGACTCATCACTTTTTTTTCACTTGGTGCATGCTCTGTTACAACTATTACAATACGCCAGCGACCTCTCAGCACTATATATGACAACGTATCGCTAACAATCTCTACTCTCTTCACTGTTGATACTATTCTACGATGTACAAAATAAGAGTTCCTAATTGATGATTTTCATTTCCTTTCCCGTAGAAAAAAACCTAATCTCCTGCCCTTATTGTGCCCCTTCGATCCCACCTGATCTCCTGCACACCCAATACATCTAATTTATGCCTCGCTAAATCCCTCGCTCCTGCCTTAAGGGAACCTGCCCTATAAAGACTCCTAACTTCCCAAGTGCCTAGTTTTATCTCCCTTTGTATTCTACGTGATACCTCCCCTAGAAACACTCCTCCCCGGAGATCCGATTGGGGAAGAAGTTTACCTCCTGTTTGTTTTGTCTCCAGAGGAAGCATCCTGCATGCGAATGTTTCATAAGAGGGCTGTTTTACAGGGAAGTTTGTGAGCCCCTAGCCCAACCCCCAAGCTGGAGGACCACCCCTTGTCGGTTGTCCAAGATTGCTTATTCAATTTATTCGCAGCTACCCTCCTTTACGGGCGCCGTTCCTCTATCCACAACCTGAGGACGCGCAATGACGTTGTGACACCGACCAACTAAATGGTTATTTCAAATAATGGTTACAGTAATTCTAGAAAGCGATAAAATCTGGAAAAAACTGTGGCGCATTTGTTGAGGCTGTGCAATACAATCTTTAAAGTCGCGGGTTTTAGTCCCGATTGTTTCGTTACAATTTCTCATTGACATAATCCATCCTACCGCGCTATGGCCCTGCGATCGATACAGCTTCTAACAAAATGGATTATCTGGAATATTTTCTTAAGTAAAGGGCGGATGGGAGGTTAGAGATGGCCGTTGCGTAGGGCTGACAAACCTACTATTTTGATACCCTGAGTGTCTTGAAATCTGGAAAATTTAAGCTAATTGAACCCTATAGTTTTTAATAGGCCTGAAAAGGGATTGATTTCGCTTTCCCTATCAGTTTTTATAATCCGCTTTATTCAACAGGAATATTTGTGCTACCAGCAAATATTAATTTTGAACGTGACGATTCCCTACTGGTTCCTAAGCCACCTCTACAGTGGTCACTGCATGAAGAAGAACCAACCAAATCTCTCCAGAAGACGAAATAGCTCTCATGTTCCAGTGTGGATCCTCATTTCCCGAAACAAACTGTACTTCAATTTATATCGCATTCTTAACTTAATGATCTATTTGAGAAAAATCATTCTTTCGAAAATTCAGGCGAAAATATTGGCATCTATTCTAGAAGAATAGAGTTTGTTACATCGTAATGTTAAAAAAGAGTCATACAGAAAGCCCAGCAGTAATTTTTTCTTAGGACATCGTATTAGTCCATTGTAATGGTGTGTAATGACTTCTACAAAAGCAGGTATTTACATATGACCCTGAAGAATGGAGACATTTAGAAGATACTTTTCATTATAAAGAGCACCGCCTTGAAGGCGGTGCTCTTTATAATGCCGTTGATCTTAGTTGCCCACGTATTCAAATTTTTGCATCTGTTTGCGCCATTTCAACACCCAGAAATATATGTAGTTCCCGGTTGTAAGCATCGCAGACTGAGTTTTACAGCCTGATGTCGACAAGTTCTGGACTTGACAATCGTGACAAGCGTGGTTATAATTGGGAAATAGGCATATTTATCCATTAAGAGATTTCAATTTTATGTTCGTTTCAAAAGTGGAATTCACAATTACACAATTTGTTTCAAATGACTCAAGAACTTTCATTGTAATTACATACATGTGACAAAGGAACTTAATCACGTCGATCCATCACAAATTTAATTCTGACATCTGCTCTTGTGTTGAATGTAAAATTCTTATTTTCTTTGATGCTTCCTGCTACCTGGATGTGGCCTTCCACAGGCCTACGGAAGGCCGTGACGGCTCCAGCAGTTGCTATGCTACTTTACATTCTGTAACGACGTGCGACTTGCAATATGACGTAAATTTTGTTGTCTCAGCTTAATTCAGTAAACATGAAAACGTGTGTTACAGTAAGCGCTGTAACCTTTACGTTACTCTGAACGTAACGATATGTTTGGCTGTATTACTGCTTTCTGAATTTGTCTGAATCACAAAGTGATAAATAGCCGCTGGCTTGCCAAACATCTTTACACAATGCATAAAACAGTAATTTATTCTGTGGCTGGATGCTAAAGCGAGATATTAGCTTCCCCCAGTTTTCTTATAAGAATTGTATGCTGCACAATGTACCTCTTGCACTACTTGTGATATTCCGACTTCTAGACCCGCAGTAGGATATCTTAACTTGTTTATCGTGTTATGAAAATATAGGCCTAGTGTGGTGATTTGAAATCTATATATAGCATTTATATTTGTGTCACTCATAAATTCATTTCTTTCCTAAGCATACGGAAAATGCTTTAGTTTTGCAGAAGTATCCTTAATTTGAAAGTTATTATGTGAACGAAGAAAATTGTTTGATACGACAGCCTTGTGTCGTTGTGTTGATACCGTCTCTCGCAGGAAAGTATAAAAACATGAATTGCCCTTTGTGTAATGGTAATTAACCATCTCCTAGACAACGCAGCTTTAAAAGGCACAAGGCAGCGATTCAATTGTTTACTGTGGTGACAAATTGAAACGTAACAAATAGAGAGAAGTTACTTCATGGGCCTGAATGTGGAGTCGTAATTTTTTTGTTTCTGAAATTTTGATTTTTCAATAACATACTTTCAAATTAATTAT
>Ga0123355_10002853_pt1 | contig 24573 bp, 13 predicted proteins | sample TergutEmb28metaG_3_FD_89872 | JGI IMG/M metagenome (GOLD analysis project Ga0123355, IMG submission 89872) | Embiratermes neotenicus P1 segment gut microbial communities from Petit-Saut dam, French Guiana - Emb289 P1 | ecosystem: Host-associated > Arthropoda: Insects > Digestive system > Gut ... | reverse complement strand
GCCACACATAATATACTCCTCTACCTCTTTTTTTTTTTTTTTTTTTTAAAAATAAAGGGAACACCCCCCAATCCCCCCCCCCCCCCCACCCACACACACACGCACGCGCGCGCGCGCACACACACACACACACACACACACACACACACACACACACACACACACACACCCCCGCAGTCTTCATGACTTTTTATGGGAAAGCTTTACCTTTACCTTACTATATTGTGCTGTTTTTATAGCATGGAAATGGAGTTTCTGGTGCTTGAGTTGCATTGTAACTACAGCAATGTGAAACATAAATTTTTGTGTATAATGGATACTAGCATCCTGTGACATACGAAGGGGTGCTGGTAAGTCCTTAGGCCGACCAGGAAGGAAACAAGCTACAGCAACTAAACTTGGGATTTATTCAACATACTCCCCATGAAGCCCAATACACTTCTTGGCCCCTTGCTCTAACTTTTGTGAGCCACTCAAAAAAAAATTCAGAAGGTTGTCCATCCAACCAGGTCTCCGCGACAGCAATGACCTCTGTGTCGGATGAAAAATGGCGACCTTTCAATTATTTTTTCAGTCCAGGGAACAGGTGGTAGTCCGATGGGGCCAGATCCAGAGAATAGGGTGGGTGATCAAGACATTGGAAGCCTGGGTAGACCAGTTTCTTCTGGGTTGCAAGTGCCCGGTGAGCTGTGGCATTGTCATGCAAGAACAAGACCCCCTTGGTGACCTTTCCGTGGCATTTTTCCTTCAAAATGTTGTCCTTCAGTTGCACCAACAGAGATGAGTAATACTCTGTGTTGATAGTTTGGCACTTTGGAAGATAAACAATGAGGAGGATGCCGTCTTGATCCCAAAAATTGAGGTGAGAATTTTTCCAGTGGATTTTGGCATGTGGAATTTTTTGGGGCAGGAGAGCCACTATGCCGCCACTCCATTGATTGTTGCTGTGTGTCCGGGTCGTAGTAATATAACCAGGTTTTGTCCACGGTCACCAATTGCGACAGGAAATCATTTGGATCACGCCAAAAAAATTCCAAAAGTTGCTCAGACTACTGGCACCATTGACAATTTTGTTCCTCATTGAGGCATTTCGGGACCCACTTCATGGAGAGCTTCTGCATGTCCAAATCTTCATGAATGAAGGACCCAGCCCGCTCACGCGAGATGCCCGGTTGCTCAGCTATTGATTTAGCCAAAATCTGGCGGTCTTTCAAGATTAGCTCGTGAATTTGACCAATAATCTCCAGGGTGGTCGCTGTTTTGGGTCATCCAGGATGAGGCGCATCACAGGTGGAAAAATCACCACGTTTAAACTGGGCCACCCACTTTTTGATGGTGGCATACGATGGTGCATGTTCCCCTAATTTTTCTGCCCGAATGGTGTGAATTTCCTTCAGCGCCTTGCCTTGCAGGAAAAAAAAACTTGATGACAGCTCGCGTCTCCATGTTGTTGAAATCGCGTGCATTGCCTAACATGCTTCCTTTCAGGCTCTGTAACAAGAAAAGACTTGCAATTCAGCACATGAACAGACACCTCTTTCCAATGACACTATCGATTCCGTTCTCCGACATCAGGAACTAGGTCGGGCTAAAGACTTATCAGCACCTCCTCATATCTGTATTTGATAAATCATTGCTACACACACAGTAAATGTCGGTTATGACATTTTATTCTGCTGTATGTCTATTATTTTTTATTTGTTAATTATTGATTCAGATTTTCCAATTCTTTTTTATTGACCACTTTCCCACTTTGTCTTATTTGTGCTGGTTAAGCAGGAGTCCCTATACATTGTGGTACTGGTGTCCTAACTTAATCATAGGCAGTCTCAGAATCAGTAAATCTGCAATAAAATGGCAGCATTGCATGAGCATAAACCAGCACAGAAACTGTTATGTCAATGCTTTTCCAGTACCTTGCATTTCTAAATTAGTGTAATTTATTTGTGATATTCAAAGATAGCCATGCTGTGCAAGTCTGAGCATTGTGGATGTCCCTTTGAGCATTTATCACAATTAGAAATTAAAAGACCCGAGTTTATGGGGAAATAAGAGAATGATATTCTAAATGTTTGACAAATTTTAGACCACATAGAATTTTTCCCATTTTATAATCAGAGTAGATAGGACATTCATAAAACACTTAGAGCTCATACAGATCATTGCAACTTACCTACTCTCTAACCACCTAATAGACCTGTGAAACTAATGTAGTAAATGTTATCAGCATAATATTGAACATTGTTGGTCAGTTTTTTGTATTCCTGCTTCCTGCTGTGGAGAAGGTGGCTTTGGTTCTCAGTCCAGAGGCTGACTATCCTGAAGTGTTTGTGGTTTCCCTCTGTCCTTCAAAGAAGATGCTAATAACCATTGTCTCCTCTCCTACTATTGAACACTGTGTAACCTACATCATAGGCACAAATTGGCTGCAACAAACTTTGTGGGTTGGGTTCCTCCAGACAAATAGAATACTAAAAATTTGTTTGGGCTCCTCTGGAATAGATTCCATTCTTCTGACAGAAGGCAGTATTCTGGATCTGTGCTATGAGGTATGCCAGTAACTTAGCTAATGATGGTCCAGGATTGAGGGGGGGGGGCAGTTGTCAAATTACCCCCAACTGGTTACGTAAATATTTACTAGTTATTTAAATTAGGAAAAGAACAATATGAAAGTAACTTTCACTTAAACAAAACATGTCAAATCACATTTCTTGCATATGTACCTGTGACAGACATTGTTTGCACTTATGTGTCTTTGTACCCTCTCAGTATACATTTCCACTAAAGGAGGTGCATGTGTACTGCAAAGTATTGTAGTTTTGTGTTAACTGCTGTTAAACTGAAACAGATAATAACTTTAAATCCTTCATTATCCTTTGACTGAAGGTGTTTTGTTGTGTCTTGCTGATATTTTCATTCAATTTTGTTTTCAGGCCAATGATGTGGAATTGGTATCAACCAGTTCAGAGAGTCGGCTCTTTATCTGTGAATATCCAGATTGCTCAGCTGTACGTATAACAGACCCAGAACACGACATTGTGTTTGTTTAATTAATTCCTATGCAATAAGTGCAGTTTCCACAACATGAATTTATGATGTCTATATACCCATCTGTTTGCCTGCATGTTGTATCTCTGAACGTATTTTGATCAAGTTTCCCTTCAAGTCTACATTTAAACTTATGAGATAAATTCAATTTTGTTTCGTATCATTTCAGTATAACTCTTACTTTAATCAATTTCCTTATAAATGTCATTGTACAAATATTAATACATGACATAATACAAGAGTTCATTAATATATACAATGCCAGTTTAAATTTTTTATATATGTGGAATATCTAGTCAACTATAAAGAAAGTTTCTAATTATCAAATGTGATGTTTACAATGCATGTAGTTGGCTATGCAGTGACAAGTTTGCATATGTAATGAGTGAAATAGAGGTGGTTGTGGTGTGTACTATCACAACAAATATATTCATAAAATGTGTATGCACTCTGTAAAGTATGTATTCCTTTAAGTGTTACTTATGTTGGGCTGAACTCTATTCTATATAGTATTAGCATTTCATGAACCTTGGTCCTTTGCTTTGTGGTTATCAAACTCTTTGTCTCTCTGGATCCCCACAAACATATTACACATTCAAGAACTCCTTATCCTGCCACCTTTAAATTAGAGGCATATCAAATTGACATCTATTCAGGTAAAATAATTCATTTTATATATTTTAATTCTTGTAATAATATTAGTGACTATACACAATGATGATCAAGCAAACTGACATAATTTTATTTATAATTTATTAGGTTCTCTGTGTTACTGTGTTACTTGTGGCCCTAGGACAGAAACATGGACAAATTTAAAACAATACAACTTAACACAGTTGGTGTTGTAGTTGATGGTCTCTTATCAGATAGTTTCAGGATCTCTTACCTTTGTGTAGTTACTTTTACTTTCTGATCGTATTCCACTTTCATGTCTCCAAAAAACTGAAGGATGTTGCATAAAAAAATGTGACTGCACTGAGCTATCAGTACTGTACCTGTCAAACTATGTATGCTTGGCCGGATTTCACTTAATCAAGCTTCTGACAGCAGTGTATGCTTATATGACTTTGTACAAGGATTTTTGTATATTTAAGCAGTCAATTGTGTAATGAAACACATTTGTCTTCTGGTCTTGCAGAGTTTTAACTCCCGTGCTGCACTGAACGGCCACATACGAATTCACGGTTGGGGTGTGTGTGGACGTTCTCCCACCCCTGATAAGCGCCCAGCTGCTGCAACCCCTCCCACGCTTGGAGATATTATTGAGGAATTTCCATGCAAGATTTGTGGGAAGTAAGTGAATGCCTACCAATGTTTACGTCTCTCTAAAAGGTCGACACAAGGTAAATCTCTCTATTCGTCTTTATGCCTGGTGTGCCTCTTGGACTGCACCCCAATCTAACTTTAAATCAGAGTTGGCAGTTGTTCACTTTGTTTGTGTATTTTGAAAATCATTTCAAATACTCTGTAATTTTTCTTGTCAATAATATTTTTGAAGAGTTTGTTAACCACACCCTTGTGTTCTGCAGTTGTTAATAATAATGTGCATCCACCAGTCTCTGCAGTATCTGATTGCAAATTTATTTAGTTTTCACCCGTCCCAGTGCTCGTTGCCTGCAATTAAATGTCTGCCCTGTAAGAGTGGACACTTCATCCCCTCAAGTATTCACACTGTGGTTGTGTAGACGAGACATGCCACAGCCTTCCATGTCATTTAATCAGTAAGCCCTTGTGTTGATTTGTAAGCATTATAACAGCATAGTTTGTTATTCCCAAAATACTTTGCAATACAAGAAGTGGAAGAATGTCTGAAAAGGTTGTTTGGTTAAAAAGATATTACATAGAGTGTCTCTTAACCTGTACATTCATGTGCCAACAATCTACTTAGCTGTCATTTCTGACTTTACTTCTGTGATGCTCATAATGCATGTCACATTTTCAGTGATTCATATTTTTAAATAATGATTACCTTGTTCAGTTAGAATGTACAGGAAAATCAATGACTGTCTTGTTTAGTTACATTGTATAGGAAAATCAAATTAAGTACCTCAGGAAATCATGCAGAAGTATGATACACATTGCTGCAAGAACATCATAGACAACACAAAGATGACAGTAAAGTAGGCAGAAAGTACAAAAAATATTTGTAAGATGTGTGCTGTATTCTTATATTCTGATAGCAGTGTTGACATACAGTATCTCTTATGCTCTTTCTTACTACCGTTTCTATAACACTGATAAAGATCAGTGTCCTGTAGAAATGTCTAGGGCTGTACTAAGGGGTGGGCAAGCCAGGCAGCTACCTGGGGTGCTAAGACATCACTGGAATAATAATAAACATGGTAGTATTAAATTATGTCACTGGATTAATCACAAATGTGATGGCAGTAACCTCCAGTTTTCATAGGCAAAATAATTTTTTTCAAAATTGTCCACAATTTGAGCATGAACCCTCGGAAAGGTTCACCAGCTCTGTTGTCGATCAAAAAAGTTTGAAGTTGTGAGGGGTACCAAATTATTGGCCTTCCTGGGGAGCCAACTTATTACTCTTCCAGAGGTGGCCACATGTTTTGGACCAGCTCTGGAAATGTCTTTGAGTTTGTAGCTAAGCATTATTAGCCCAGCAATAACATGTTGACTTGTGTTCGAGATGGACCCTGCTCATATACCGGCCGTGGAATGGTTTTGTCTTGCCGTGCCCCTGTATGATACTTCTCAGTCCATCCACAGGAATGCATGGATGGCACCTGACTTCTGTAACACTGTCCATCATCATTGTGCCAGTTCATTTGATACCATAAACCTCTCCATTTGAATCCCTTGAATTAAACAGTCTAGGAATCAATCATCTACCCATTTAAATTACTTCACCTTAATGTCTGACTCTGGAACATCTTATTGTTTAGAGATCTGTTTCTTGCAGTTTTGCTATGATCTGGTATTTGCTGAATTGAAGAACTGATTGATGTCATGAATATTTCTTTATTCTGGGATATTTGACAGAGACCAGCATTTCAGAAGAGCTTACTCCCTCCACCTTCAGGGCAGTCTGGTTGGTTAATGTTCTTAGTTGGTAACTGTGTACCAGTATACACAGTACCATATCCCAGACGATGGAAATACTTACCAGCAATAGTGGGAAAACCTCGAATCTCACAATTTATGTAATAGTTGCGATACGGTGTAATTTCAGTTGTGCTTACACATATCATGGCAAAACATGATCGTAAAACTAATGTACTGGATTAATTTTTTAATTTCAGAGTTTTTAATAAAGTGAAAAGTCGCAGTGCTCATATGAAGTCACACCGCCCTCCAGATGCTGAGCCAAAGAAAGCAAAACTGGATCCTCATAAGATGGAGGCTGCCGAGCAGACTTTGGGACGAGCCGTGGGTGTGAGTACAACCATTTGTCGACACACCTGAGCACTTTCTTCCAGTTATCATCTCCTACCTGTTGTAGCACTGTAGGATGACATAACCTAAATTGTGCCATGGGTGATACACAAGGCTGTAAAGCTGAAGATGTGCCATAAAATGACACAAACAAATTGTGCCAGAGAGGAATACAAACCTTTGCTAATCACATCCAGTGCCATAAAAAGGGGCTGAAATTCAACAGAAAGAATTCATGATGCCAGTATGCATACTTGGAGCAACTGGCAGGCTAGCAGGAGCAGTTCCATGGAAATGGTGAAATATGATTCCATATGGCACTTAGTAATTTCAAAAAGGCTGCACTTCGAGCTGTGCGGTTATTTTTTGTTTGTGTAACTGTGCTCAATGAAATAAGCCTCTCTACTTTCTCAATCATCTTCCTCTTCTTATGTACATCTTTGTAATTTTAATTTCCTTTTCTTATAATCAACAAGGTACAACTTTTCTTGCCAGAATGTGACGGACTTCCTGTTGTGCATAGTTGGCCTTTTGTGTTTAAATGTTCCATCAAAGTGTTGGCCAGCAGTTTCTCAAAGACAAGTCCATGATAAATAACATAGGGTGAAGTGGAGTGAAACTCCAAACCTGCCTACTATGTAGACTCTCAAATGTGGGAGTAATAGAGTCTACAGTACACTAGAGTACTGTAGATATGTATCTCTACTGGAGTCTCTTTTCAAGGCACAAAAAGCCCAGATTGACAGTATTATCTTTCCAACAGATGTGTAGAATAGTGTTGTTTGGTTCTAATCCACATGTTTTGCTGTCTTTGTTTTTTAAATAATTATTTCTAGCTACTGTTTTTGTATAAAGCTGTTACGTTGTTAGCTATTTAGTGATGTATGTTAGACTATGATTGCATATGTGTACACATAAAATACATTTTTGTTATGCCAATACCAAAGTGCAGAGCATACTAAATATAGTGTAAAGTAAAGTGCCTTGTGACTGGGTAAAATTTGAAAGTTACCTGGATCCAAACTGCTACTCAGAATATGAGATGGGGTCAAGTCAAGATGAAATGATGCAATGATCGGCGCAGCAGCCGACAGACAAGGTGCAAGGAAGCAATACATTATACACAGGGTAGGGTCAATATGATGCTTTCATAAAACAGCATTACTGCTGATGAGTGTATGTTGATGGGTAATAAGACACGTTTCTTATATATGTGTTTAGCTAAGTCTTTTTGTCTGACTGGACTGCAAGCAAATTTGAATCAAGCTGAAAACTCTTTTTCAGTATCTGCAAGTTATTAATACTAAAAGTGTGTACATCTTTACAACAGTGTTTTCCAAACTTTGTGGCTGTGATTCTGCTACTTTATTCTGTCAATTTACATAAATCGTTCCCTTCTCTCACGCATTGCTCTCTGAGCATTTCATGAGGTGCACCATGTAACCTCTGAAATTTTCCTGCAGATGTGGGTTTCATCTGATGAAGCAGGTATGTAGTACTGTGTTTTTCCACTCTAGACAAAAGCAAGTGTTCTGTTGACAAGGGAATAGTTAAGTTTGTCAGGTTGAAACCTCGCCCAAAATCTTGTGTGTTTACAGATCCAATCCAGTAACGATTGTATACAACATTTCAGATGTTGTAGCTGGTGATATGCTGTACGGGATTGTCAAAATTTACTCAAATTTGGAGTGTGAATTTCAGATTTGTGTCACTGTGCATACTATTTTTCCCCCCACATGTTCCAGTGGGGTAAATATCACGGGTGTATTTATTTCTATGCAATGCTCTAGATGGACATTAATAATGTGCAATGTATTAAAGATCACTAAATTTCCTGTGGCAAGGCATAGATGAGGTCTTCAGCACTTACAAGTCAGGAGACTTGTATTCCTATGATATTAAATATGCTAGTTTGAGTTGTGGTATCAGTTTTTTTACACATTCTGGTTGTGCATAAATACGATTTTAAACTGTGCAGTTATATTAACTAAAATGATATTTCGGAATTGTTTTACTTTAATTCCAATAATTTGAAGTACTCAGTGTGTGCAGTTTATATGTTTTTTGTGTTCATTTCACATTTCGTCATATGTGTTGTACAGTTTTTGTCTTAATTATTGAGCACATGAAGAACAAAATATGTATGCTGCTGTTAATTCAAGAAAACCTACACTTTATAGTGGTTGCTACTTAAAGTGTTTCAGAATAATTGTTTGGCATTTCTGTGTCTATACAGTGACACATTTCCAAACAGAAACTAATGTTGACCAACAGTGAGGAACTTGGGGCCTAAAACAAACAGTTGGGACGACTGAGGTTCTTAATGTAGATCCATTATTATCCATATAAGCTAACATTGGAAGGTGGTCATTCCTTCCATCCAAAGAAAAGACAGGAAGTTTGAAGAAACTATCAGCTTAACACGTACAGAAACATAAAACAGCCAGTACACAACCTTTACAAAGGCTTCTTTTATGAAGTATGTCTAATATACAAAGTATGCATTACAGTTCTAATTCATTTACACAAACTTCTCACCAAGTTCATTAATGGTTCTCCAGAATATTAATAAATGAATTTCCATTTCCTTGATGTAAGTAAGTTTGTATACCACCTACTTTGAAGCAAGTAACTTATTGGACTGCAGTATATTTATTTACTCTGCAGTAGTCTGGTTACAGGTTCATCCTTCCACTGTAATAAAAAATGAGTGAAGCTGATTTAATGAAAAATAAAAGCTACACCAAATGCTGATAATAATTACAATTGTATAATACAGAATTCAATATGTGACTGATCATCTGAGCAAGAAAAATATGAAAACAGGTAACTGTTTAAGGTAGAATGGGTATTTATGGGGTAGTTCTGGTAAAAAATGGGATGTTAATCTTCCCATTGTACTTGTAAAAGTATATGTTGTCTGTGTTCAAGAATATATTACAATCATTAAAGACTTAAGATGTGGTTAGATCAGGAAAACAGATCACTTAATGCAAAATTTATGTGGAATAATATTATAGTAAAATGAATGTCAGTTTCATTACAGAATCTAAAGTAGGATTTTCAAGCTTTTCCTATTAGGACGGTTGCTCTTAAATAAGCCAATTCTGAAAATATCTTCAGAGGGTTTCACTGTACTTTTGTTGTTTTGGTATGATTTGTTGTTCCTTGGTATGCTTATTTGAGGGGGTTCTTGTTTGAATGTGACTGTAGACAGACAGAACATTAATTGCAAAACATAGACTCTTTACACAATCATTTTGTTTCACGTAGAATATCAGTTATTTAGGCAAATTATGAACTAATAAGTTAACTTTTGAAGGGCTGTTTTCAAGGCCTGTCGTTTTTAATATAATATCCATAATCCCTGAGCTTGAACCATGGATCACATTTGTCTTGGTATGGACACTTAGGGATCATAACACTCAGACAAAAGCAATTCTATCTGAAGTGTCTGATGCAGCTGTCAAGATGGCATCATTGTTTTTAGACAAGAGAACTGATAGGGAGTCCTGTGTGGTTTTCTTGACCTTACGTTGCATATTATCCATGGGGCTTACAACAGGTGCTCATAGTGGTCAGTCAGTAAGTTGTGACCTTTTTTAATGTTGTCTGAAGTCCTTTGTGTTTCCTGGAATTTTGTATTGAGGCTTAATTCCTTGTGGATTTAGCTGATTTTGGGACTTTATTCTTGCCTTGTTGACAAAGGTCTGCACTTCTGTTTTTTTGAGGTATTTTTATCATTCTCTTAACACAGTTACGCTTTCTGCTGCAGTTTAGTAGTTTATTGTTTCAGAAATGTGCAAAATGTTTGTGCCGTGTTGTATGACCAACGAGTTCACTGTCTTACCCATGCTTTCAGAGGAGGATTGACAATAAATATGTTCTTTTTCACGTACTATCCAAGATGGTGAGTCTTCTTTGTTGTAAGTTTCCAGAACCCATTCAAGGAGTGTGTTGAACATCAGCATAGATAACCAGTTGCCCCCCTTCTTCTCCCTGTGGCTCTGTAATTAGGGTCCCCTTTAATTATTAACAAAGTTACTGTCAGATCTCATAACAAGAATCCACAATACTGCATTCTGCCAGAAGATTGGAATTTAGTCCAAAATAACTCACAACAAATATTAGTGTTCTATACATATGAGGCCCGCCCAACCAAGGGGCCTGCATATCATGGAGTCTGCAAGGGCCTTATCTTTCCCCCTAGTGTCAAACTTGCCTCTGGTGTCGAATGTACAATACATAATCTCCTTGGTGCCTCTGCGCCTATTGCCATATCAGGAGCTCATTCCATGTTTGTGCTACAAGCTCGAAACTGGGTCGTACAGATAGAGGATGTTCTTAGTTTGAACTACACTCATTTGTGAGTGAATATGGGCATTGAAGTCTTCAACTGTGCTTTGCTGTGGATCCAATTCACATGTCTGAGAATGCTAATGCATTCTAATCTATTTGTATTTGCAAATTAGAAAGACATACTGGTCTCTGTTGTACATCAGCATCTGGCATAAGTAACCATAAAGAAGGGCAGAGGCAGAAGGAAGCCACACATTAACAAATATGAGGAAGTTATAAATGGTTTGAATCATGATGGCAGTTGTACACCTACGTAACTTCTGTTTATAGAATCAGAAAATTTTAGGTGCTTGATTTTTGTTGTATGGAATGTGCAGGAGGTCTGTTGTTCCTTTAGAAACAGTTTTCAGCAGTAACAAATTCCTAGTGGGAGTGGAAATATCATTCATGCTATTAAACTAATTTCGACACTCTTTGGACAGCTTGAAATCCAATTTAAGATACAGGGATGTATTTTAGTGTGTGACTGACTTGCTGAGATTATATAGTGCTAGACCGGAACTATGTAATCTTAGCACTTATGGTGACAGTTGAATGAAATATGAGTATGTGACATTCATATATTGATACAATTTCACCAAACCATTAATGAAAGTGCAAGTTTCAGAGGAGTCGGGGAGCACTCTGGCCAACAACATGAACTGTTTTCTTGCTTAAAGTCGTGGATTCATTAGTCAGTACCCCAGTTTTTAGAATCACTTCAGGAACAGATTTTGACATGACTCTTCACAGGCTTTGAAACATGTTTCATGATATCTGCATATGAATTATCAGCCAGAAGAACTCTTTCCTATTCTCATTTTTTTCAATTTCTGTTTTGTTCTGTGATACAGGACAGATGTGCAGCACTGCTTCTGTGATCACATATGTTCTTTCATGTCCACAGCTTTTGTTTTTTGTTGTCACAAAAGTTGAAATGCTGCATTTTTCACATTCCATGAATGCCACTTCACAATTAGGTGTACTGTCACTGCACCTATACACAGTGACACAAATTTGAAATACACATTCAAACTTTGATCAGTATCTCTCTCTCTTTCTCTCTGTCTGTGTATTTCTTTTCACATTGTGCATCATCAGCTGCGGTTATGATTATTGCCATTGCTAGATGGTGTCTGTAAACAAGCAGAATTTCAGATGAGGTTTCACCCTAAAAAACTGAACCATTTTCTTTTGAGAGAGATGAGTTCAGTTTACCATGTATGGTTACATTTGAGGGGATGATGGGACTGCATAAACTGCTAATGTTATTTATAACTGCACATTATATTATCCCTTTTTTTTCATATTTCAAATAACTCTTCTGAATAAGCACATAATATTAAATTAAAACTTTTTAAAATCATTTCCCTTGATAGAGGGTATCCCATAGTTTGGAATACACTTAACCTGGTTATTTAAGCCATCTGTTTGCAATTTTTCCTCATTATAACAGGCAGTGTATTATAGTCACACATGTAGACCAACAAATGCACACAATTTATATAAAGTCACAGATCATCCATACATATTAACTCTCCTACATGTTTCAGTGATAAATCACCATCCTCAGGGGGACATTAGTACAGAGGAATATAAAATTAATACAGCCAATTTACATATACAATATTAAAAGCAATAATGAGACCTGTAAATATAAAATGTGGGTACTGTAGATAGTATCTACATTTGTATATTTATAATTGCCAATATATGTTTTTAAACTTGTGTGTGTAAATTGGTTGTATTAATTTTAGATTCTTCTGTTTTAAAGTTTCCCAGGGCTGGAACTTATAAGAGAGTTTGTGTATGTGGATGATTCGTTATTTTATATAAATTTTGTGCATTTGTTGGTCTGTGTGAGTGATTATAGTCACAACGCACAGAATGAATACTATTAAATTTATTAAAGCAGTGTACCGTTTGGTATCTTCGAACAGTTGTCTGTTAAAATGTATTTTTTAGTATATTCAGCAAGACATAATTTAAAGTGTTTCCATGTTAAAACATGATTTTATTCTCAATAGCAATGCGTCCACCACTCTAGTACCAAATTTCATGTTTATTATAACTTATGCATTTTTGTTTCAACAAATCTTAAAATTTAGATGTGGAATATAAAACTTTAAAAACGAGTAAGAGCATTGATGAATTTAAAATATATGTTCTTCACAAATTATATGTGCTGTGAAGCTTCAAGGCTAAGCTGCTCATCTCTTATTACACATTTGTTATATTGATGTTGCAGTGATTAAACAGCCATTTTTATGATGTAATGTTGCTCCAAACAACTGCAGAATGATAGTTAACTCATCATAATGGAAAATGCTTATCTGAGAATTGCACGTTGAAGTGTATACAGGGTTAACAGAGGCATGTAGAAAAAGTAGTTTCATACTGGAAAATGGTCGGCAGTATATATATGTATACACATGACTGGTGTGAGTACACACAAGTTCTTTTACGATCAGAAACATCATCAGTCTGTCTTTCTAGTCTTCACTTCAGCCAGTTCTTCTTAGTCTTCATTCACTAATTCCTTCCTTCTTTATATACTAGTTATCTATTTCTTCCTAGGTCTACCACATTTTCACCTTTCTGGAGGATCCAACTTCTCTACCTTATTTGGCTGTCTTGTTTCCAACTGTTGACAAAGCTTGCCCATTATACATTGATCTTTTTCTTTATAATTATTCAAATAAATTTCCCCTTGCTCTCAAAATGTGTTGACTACTTACTTGTGATATTTTGCAATTTAGATATCTTTGGGGCCATGTTGCTAAAATTAAATTTTGGAGGCTTTCATAGTATTTTATATGTTTTATGTAGGACCCAGCCCTTTTATTCTCAAGTTAAATACACTGCGCTAAATGTTTCTGTAACAAACCTGTTTAAATAGGTAGAAATGGAAACTTTATCTTGTTTATTCCATCGTCCATCTCCACCAGCATGATAACTGCCTATTAGATGTAAGCAGTATATGCAGTATGTACCTGCCAGTGAACTTTCAAATACTGCTCACTCTCTTTTCTGACCTATTGTCTGCTAAAGCCCTGGGCTACCCTGAGTACAGTGAGAGAGCATGCAATCCTGAAAGGATGTCCTGACATTGAAGGTTAAATTTAAGTTGTCCCTGATCATGCATTGAAGGCATATGGCTATACTGGCGGTACAAGGCCACAAATTTTGCCATGGCACAAGATCAATGTGAGTGGACAGCATCATGCTGTGACTGCTTTACTCCTGGAGAAATCTCCCATGGTTCCCATTTAATAAAGGTTCCAGAGCCATTTTGGACCATTTGGAGAAGGGAAAATTGTCGTACTCATTCCCGGAATTAAGCTATGTCCACGGTTGTCCTGCCTTAGCAGAGCAACTGACTGTTATACATTCACACACAACACTGATGAGTTATTTTTAAACTTTTGTATCTATGCAGACTGCATGTTTTCTTCTAACCTTACTTTACCTTGAATAACAAGAGTGAAAAGATTCGTGCTTTCTCAGCATACTTCATATTCATGTATCTGGTTGTTTGATACATCTGTTTCCTGTATTATAATAAGTAGTGCACTGTTTAGTATCTTAGAGTAATAAACCATTTAACGTATACATTTTTAATATGTTAGCAAGATATGACCAGGTGTAAGAAGTGTCAAAGTAAAATATGCTTGAAATTTACCATGACATATCTGTTACCTGCATATGAGACACAGCAAAGATCACACAGTAGTGTGTAGAATCTCAACTTAATAGTTAGGAGAAGTCAGCTTCAATCATTGCTGGAGGGTGGCGCTTCTGAAGCTTCTTATGTATTCCATCAGTGCTTTCACGCAGATGCAGATAATCTAAAACAGACAGTTGCCTCTTGTCTTAACAATAACCCAAATAAGATTGTCTGTCACCTAAGACATTATAATAGTTTAGTACCAAAGTTCCATGTGATTAACATTAGGTTCCAACAGGGAGACCAAGGATGTACTCTAGATAGAGAGGTAGGTAGAACAGCCTCATGTAATATTTAATTTATCTGCCACACATGGAATGTCTAACAAATATCAGACTACAAGTTTTCTGAAAAGACATTGCTTAATCGTATCACATGTGGAGTGGCATGCACACAATAATAAGCAGAGACAAAACACATTAATACGTCATATGGCTAGACTGAACTTGATAATTTCAACCATGGTTTTATGTTGAGAATTAAAACTGAAGAGACTGCATTATCATGTCTTGTTGAATAGTTGGAACAATGGAAACACTTTGAATTGTGTTATACTACCTACATGAAACGATTATATATTAAGACCCAAGAATATTCTTCCATGTATAGATGGTTATATATAGCGTTTACTTACAACATCAAAAACTCTCAAACTTTAACAAATGTTGTTTTGTTCGAAAAGAGATATTGATCCCCCGTGTGTACATGTGCATGTACATATGTATACAGTTTATGTATTTATATGGTGGAATACATGCACATATTGTATGTAGGCTTAGCTTGGTACAAAAAGAGATTTGTTTCCTGTTTTAAATACAGTAAAAATATGTTTCCTTGGCTACAAACTTCCTTTCAGGTTTTGCTGCCAGATACTTTGCTCTGTGTTGTGATAAATACAATTTTATTGTGTCTTTTGAACTATGTACGGGTCAGCTGACAGTAGGAATACATGTACCCCACTATAATGACAATCCTCACTCGAGAGTAAACAAATTTTAAGTAATAGTGTAGTGAATGAGTGTGTGGTGTATGATAATGTACATGTGAGTACTTGTGTATACAAATCTATTTAAGAAGAGCAGGATCTATATATTTTATGTTCATTGTTGAGGCTGTATCAGTTACCTAAGTTTTCGTAACTATTGTGAATCATAGAATTTAAAGAATAATGATGTGACTAATAATTATAAAAATTGCGAGTTTAGGTGAAACTGTTAATGAAATCGTTGTTAGCAGATGGATATTGTTAGTTAGATTCCTCTGTCAGTTGACTTCCTCTGGTGTTTGTTGTTATGTATCGGGTGCTAAGGTCACTTCATTGTTAAAAAAATCATTATTGTTGTGTGAATTCTTGTGTACATCAGACATTACGGTGAACTTTATCAGTGTGATTTCAAAAAACAGAAAACAATCAAGTAATATTGCTGTGGTCTTTCAAAAAAATAATTACCTGATAATGTCAAAATAGTGTTTTACTTATACAGTAGATTTTTAACAATCAATAGTATTAATCTATTGTTCATGTGCCTGGATTTGTATCTGTGCCAACAATGACTGGAGTGTGGAAAGGGACACAAGTTGCAAAATGATCTCATAATCATGATGAGCCATGACACTCGAGCAACTCTTTCCGACCGAGTTTTATATAGTCAACCATACATTTACTCTATCTAGTACTTAAGTTTTCCGCCAAAAAGGATACCCCTGTGTGCCGTGAAGACTAGGGAGTAAGCATGCAATAAGCTAGCTCATTATATTGATGTATGTATTAATTCTGTGGTGGCAGCATTTTTTCCTTAGAGCTGCCGTATAATTCTCCTGACCGACCCCATTCCCTCCATCCCAAATACAATCCTGACCCTTGCTCATTATGGACCCCATGCTCTGCTCATTCTCCAGTAGGCGATGTATATCGCTTATATTTGGTAATTCTTCCTTGTTTCACACTCAACACTACAAAACACACACTTAAGACTCAATAATTATTGTATGCCGTATTATGATGTATTATAGCTCAAGATTATACATATTTTTTGTTTAAATACTGTCTCACGATTTTCACTTCCTAGATGACAAAATTAATATTTCTGTATGTAGGGTGGTGAGGCCAAATACCAGAGTGTTCAACGGTACTAGTCGAAACTTTGCTGTTAGGTATGTACTTTGTGATCCAAACTACATGGAAGAACAAACATGTTGTTAGAACTGTGAAGTGTCTGTTAAACTTGTTTTGTATGAGTATTGCTATAACTGACACGAGTGTGTACTTTCTAAATTCGTACAAATTCATTTACTACTTTTCATTACTTCCACTTTTCTGAAAGGTTGCATAAAGTTTTATGCACAATAATCTGTTTGTTGTTTTGAATATATGTGCTGTTAATTCACATACAACAAGATGGTGTATTTATTATAGATTTAAATTTGAAATCTGTATCAAGATGTGTTAGCCATAATGGCTGTGGCCAAGCAGATCTCTCTGCATCAGCTTGCAATTTGCGTAATAAGAGCAGGTCACATGTCTGATACAAAACATGGAAGTGTGGGGTAGACTCAGAGGTCTACTGAACACAGTGAAATTTTGTAGTAAGGGCATGGGGATGTACTCAGTCATACTGGTTCCTTGTTACATATTTGGAATCTATGATAATGTCCAGTTTATTCATTTTTTAATAAAGTGTATGAAGGTTTATAATATCAGAGGGCTTCTTAGTTGGACTCTGAATAAAAATGTGTTGGGATGTGGATCCTTCTTAAATCTGTGGAATGGAAATGGCAATAAACATAAGTGGTATCATTTTTGAACTAGAAGTTAGCACCATTTGGTATTTGCTGTTGATATGGCTACTATACAAATCATGGGCTTGTAATTTTAAATCCTTATTTGACTGATTTGCCATAATTTAATAAAGCTTTAAGCATACATGCAAGTTGTTTTGTTTACAGTTGTAATTAAATAAAATAGTAGCAGCATGACATCACAGACACATGCTTGAGCAGGAATCATATGTCACATTTCTTTTTAAACAACTTCGTGACACATTTTGCTGCTAATAACTGTAAAACCCACACATGACATCACATTTTATTATCTGTATATGTGAAAAAAAAGCATGGTAATAATAATCATTCTTTTGTAGTCTGAAATGTATTCGTTTTATATGCGGAAATTTCTATTGTATGTCAGCATACTTCTTGTGAACTCTGCTCTGAAGTGCAAGCTGATACAGTTGTAACCTGCAAGCTGTTCTTAGAGCTGCATTCTTATGATGTATCCAGTAAGTTCTTCCATGTTCTGGAAGATGCCTTGCACAGTAGTCAAATATAGGTCACTGCATAGTATTCCAGTGTTGGAAGTCTATGTTACACACTCTACCAAATCTTGACTGCTGTTGAGGATGTATGAATAATGTAAAGTAGTTCAGTACTTCTGCTTCAAGATCAAATGAAATTAATGTTTTCAAGATGAACATGCGGAAATTATGTCTAGCCACAAAGTCTTACTTGTTCCCAAATATTAAAATAATATTACCCAAAAATATATGCTATGTGTTATGCCTGTTATGACAGACCATATTTTGTGACATAGCTGTTGAGCATTTTTACTGGGCCGATACAAATCTGCTGCTATATTTACTAATGATTACAAGCTAATATAATGCCAGAATGAAGGGAAAAAAACATAACTACCCCATTATTTATGGGTTCCATGTTAGTGTGCCAATGTCATGTAGTCCGAAGTAATGAGAAACATATCAGTGCTTCAAGGTAATTTGGGAAGGTGTGGTCCTCATTGTGGGAACAAGTTTGCCTTTGTTGCAAGAAGTTGCTTTGTTAAACAGCCCTTGAACAAGAGGAGGGGGATGTATTATGCACATTCCACTTGTCAAAGCTCAATATATAACCTCCATGAAGCATACTCGAAGGGATTTCAAAATATAGTGAAATTTTGATTTTCAACAGTATTGAACATGTTTAGTTTGGACTTTGAGATGATGAAATGGATTCAGAGTGGTGCAAAATATTTTAAATAAATTTTACAATAAAATAACCCCTCCACAATATGCATATAATAACATAGTAAGAGGGTGGTTTAGAATTTGGTATGTCAAACCACATTTTCTTAATATGAGAAGATAGCCTTGGGGAACTAGACCTTTATCACCCTCTGTCTATGAACACACAAGCATCACTGTACTGAAGGTGAAGCTACCCAGTACAAGACACGTAATCAGATGTATATTATCATGATCTGTAAGCATACTTTTGTGGTGATTTCTCATTAAATGTATTTTTATCTTTAAAATATTTTATTAATCCCTGTAGATGATTGTGCTGAGTGATGAACAGCCTACTCCCTTGTGAGCAGTGTTTGCGTGGACAAATTTGTATTTTAGGCAACAATTTTTCTGTGGGTTTTTCTTCCAAGAGTGTTTTATTATTGAGCTTTGTTTTTGAGAGAGATGTGGTATTTTCTTGTAGATAATAACAACTGTGTATCCTGTATCCATGTACAGTGATGGACTGAGATCTATACTCCCTTTGGACATTGAGTTTTACTATTCTACCTTTTATCAAGTGGTCGGCTGAAAATACAGTTAAAAATTAAATTGTGTACTGGTTCTTACTGATGTATGTTCCCTTCATACATCCAGCTGTTCCTACATACAGGCAAGGCTTACAGTTTTCCCTGTGTATGCCATGAAGGCATATAAGGAAGTGGAGTTATACCTCAATCCATTCTTTACCTCAGCACTAGATGGGGGTGAGTGTTCATTTTCTTGCCCCAGCCGCTTTGCCCCCAGGGAACAAAAAGAAGCCTGAGTGGGACACAGAGCTGCTGTGGATGCTGTGAAGAAGATGCAGCACCTGGTCAAAAAGTATCCAGACAGATAGGTTGTACTGTGGTACTAAAACAGAAAGCAGCTGCACCCCATGCAGAGAACAGGTACTTATGCTAGTCAGGAATAAAATTTGTGTATTAGAGAGGTATTGAGTTTAACCTGCTACCCAACTTGTCTTTGGTGATTATTGACACATTTACCCATTTGCATACCACTTTTGTGTTCCTATCAGTTGCTGTGAAATACCATTTAATTTTTGATGTAAGAATTGTTATTGGCCACTCACTCTTAAATGCTTAACTTCTCAACTTCTCATTACATCTGATGATGGTTTCTTTATGGACATACACTTGATTTCACTTATAAACAAGTAAATGCCATGCATAAAATACAGTCATTTCAGTAATGTAATATACTTAGAATAATAACATACCTAATAGTTGAAGAATAAAAGACCAACTTGATGTCACTTGATATTTTATTTCACTTCTTATGTACTCAACATGTTTTGGATATTAATGTATCCATCATCAGGGGCTTGCGACTGTGTTGTTGAATTACCACATCAGTTGTTTTGTTCTCGGTTCGTTGTGTGTTGGAGATTTCGTGCAGATGGGTTTGAGTAGTGTTTGTGTTGCAGACTGAAGCCTGCAACACAGACACTACTCAAACCCATCTGCACCAAATCTCCAACACACAACGAACCGAGAACAAAACAACTGATGTGGTAATTCAACAACACAGTCGCAAGCCCCTGATGATGGATACATTAATATCCGAAACATGTTGAGTCCATAAGAAGTGAAATAAAATATCAAGCGACATCAAGTTGCTCTTTTATTCTTCAACTATTACAATGATGCACAGTCCAATAAACATAAACATACCTAATAGTTCTGTGTGAGATAAATCTTGAAGTGCTCCAGCAAATGGAGAGTCACTTCAGTAATTTCACACACTTGTCTGCTAGTGTTTTTGATTTGCTTGACTGAACTGACCCTGCATTGTATGTTGGTCTTCACACCGTTGGAGGTATATACCATGGAAAGTGGAAAAACAAGCTGCATGAGCATAATGTATTATCATCTGCTGGACAGTGTCATCTTCATATTCCAGCTTACCAACCTTCCAGTAACTCTTGTGCTACTACTAGCCTGAACTGGTTGTGGTACAGTTTTCATGAAGTGAGCTACCTGTTGAGAAAGTACATGTTGAATACTGTTGTGTCAAAGCGCAGAAGAAGAAATTCTCCTACACTTTCAGATAGTGTCACATGAAAGGGAGGATGCATCCCCCTTCCCCCATACTTTAAGTCAAGGACAACCTTTGGTATTGCACCTGTCACATCTTGTCTGTGCCCATACTGTAATGTATGTTTATCAAAGTAGTAACAGCCTGTCCTTTATATAGTTTCTTTGTTTTTGGTTCTTCAGGTGTATTCTTTCTGTTTAGCCTTACTGTTACCAGTAAATTTGTGCTTGTGTGTAGCAGTTTCTCAAATAGAGTTGGAGATTGGCACCATTTATGTGTATGAAGTCATCATGTTTGAATTGGTATGGAGCTATCAGCTCCATCACAACAGCAGCCTCACATGAAGGGAGGACCTCATTTCCATCTTTCTGTCCACTGTATATTCCGAACTGTAAACTGTATCTACTGTTAGACTCACACTTTTGTAGTACTTTGTGCCAGAAGAGACTTAATTCAATGTTTTGAATTGAACAAATGAAAGCCCTCCATGGAATTTCTTCAAGCTTTCATCTATAGTGATGTTTTACACCAGAGAGTACAGATCCTGAAATTTATTTTTGCAGTAGTCAGTGGAGTACCTTTGGGTAAGATGATCTGAAGGGTCAAACTTATAGTTCTCTACATAATGCAAAATTTGTCACTGTAGTTCTTATCAGTCAAAAGGCATTAGAGAGAGAAAGAATGGAGTGTATAGATTTTTTAGTACCCCAGTATGTTTGCGGGGTATCTTACTTCACACATGATTGTATGATGCATAAAGCAATAAATGTCTTTAATTCACCTACCCTGGTGTCAAAACATATGCTATCTGTAACAGTGTTTGGGGAACTATTATTTTTCAGAAGATGTATATTACTTGTGGCATATTTATTCATCTGCTGTACTAAGTGCAACCAAGAGGCATTCTCCATGAGCTTTTTCAAATTGTGCTGGCCTCATGTCCTCCAACAAAGATTGTATCACATTGCAGCTTGTGCCTGGAATACTACAAAAAGGTTTATGAGTTAGGCACATCAGGAGGTGAACAAGTGGGGTTCCATGACCATTCTGGCATCTTCTGTTTCCTGCCCACACCTGTTGCATTACCACTACCAATAGACAGTTTATATTTTGCCTCCCCTTAAATTAGGTTGTCGCACTCATAGTCACTGTTACTCAATTCATCATCAGTATTGCTACCAAAATACTCTTTGAAATCACTATTTTTTAGAATAGCTTCAACTACATTGTTGTTTGTTTTAGAAAATTAAGGATGACAGATTAATGGCTATAGCCCCCCCATTTCACTGAACAATACAACACTACAATTCAGACAGTATTGGCTATGGTTATACAATGTATGATGAGTCTGTAAATAGAAAATATCTCAGTTTACCTACTGAACTGCTATTGAAGCATTTTGTATATTTAGGTCTGTGTCACATCATCATCACTGTCAATACAAATTACTTTGCCTACTTTCAAACTATAATGAACTGTCCAATAATTTTCAAGGGTAAATCATCTTACTGTAAAAACATAGTTATTCTAAAAAAGAAAATTATTAGAATCATGGTTGGTGCAAAATCTAGAAATTCACGTAGAGGTCTTTGTGAGAGATTAGACACTATACCTCTTCTACATGAGTACTTCATTAATGACCTTTGTAGTAAATAACAAAGAAATTGTTCAGAAAAATTTGGCTGTACATGGTATTAATATAAAGAATAAATATCATCTTCACAGATAGGTGCCAAACTTCCATGTTTTCGAGGAAGTGTGTAGTATGCTGGCATTAAAATATTCAACTTTTTACTATAGTAGGCTCACTGAGTCTGATGAAGCAAAAGGCAAAATTTAAAGGTGCATTAAGAACACACTGTTACACACACTTCATATGTTCTGTTGATGAATTTATTATAAAATTTGCTTACTGTGTATATTCTGTATTCTTATGACTTACTCCACATTTTGTTGTCACTCTGAATTTTGGATCTGTGGAATGTACATGTATGTATGTGTGTGTGTGTGTGTTCATACACATGAATGTATGCATGCCATCTAGTGACCATACTGTGGTCTAAGAAGCCACAGATTCAGGAACAGTAGAACTCTGCAAAGAGCTGACTTGAGAGGCACATAGTACATCTGAGCACAGGAAGTGCTGACACCTTAAGTGGATGATTTATACAATATAATTTTTCACTGCAGTACAGACCAGAGGCCAGTCAACATTTGCATGAAATGTAATACCACAGGATTTTTTACACAAGCATTTAGGCTTCTTAAAAAATGCATTTTTGTAAGCTATTGATAGTAAAATTAAATGGGAATAATTGCATACTGTTTTACTGTCTTTACATAGAAAACTGATGTGTCAATGTGGAGCCCTTATGGTAAATTCAGTTATAATGAATATAAAAATTATAAAATTAAATTAAATTCAGCTATATAGTCTTATGGGACTTACCAATATTTAAATTCATACAATATTCAAATTAAGTCGTTTACAATTCCAGTTGTGCTTTCAGACTTACTTGCAGAAGTGAAAGAAGAGTTGGAAAATTAGTTTATTATGAGGGAAATTTAAAATAAGGCAAGTCCTCTTGCATGAGAGAGATAGCTTGGAAGGTGTTCCATTACAGTCCAAGTTTTATTACAACTAAGACACAACTAATGTGTTGGCTTTTAGGTTTATACATTAGTGTGAAATACCTACAACTTTCTTTGTCATAGAGCTATCTTCTGTTGCATGTTTGTGTACTGTGATTTGAATGATCGCCTTCCTTCAGTTCTACATGACATCTCTCAATGTGGGAAGGATTTTCCACAACTTTTGATCAATGGTGTAATATGCAATTTGATCATGCTATTATCTTATTACACTCACTGGCAAGATCTGCTCCATTACCTCCTTCCTGTACTTCATCCATCCATTTTTTGTATTTTCTTTTCTTAAATAAATATAAATATCCAAGCACAAACTATGAAATTACGAGATGGGTAATACATATTATATCAATACCCATAACTGTAATATGACTGCAATGTTACTATGGAAACATTCTTAATGAATTCGAACCGGGGGTCATGAAATGGGGTGTTGGTCTGGAATAGCAACTGAATGTGTTAACAACTGTGATGTGGAATTTCCGTATGTGTACTTTCTGAAGTTAACTCATAAGAGAAATATCTAACAACACACCAGCTGTAACATACTTGTTACAACACAGATCAGTGTCATTAGATGGTGGGGCAGTGGTATTGTTAATTCATTCATGTGGCAAGTTTCTAGAGTTAACCTTCACTTGCCTGTTTGTCCTGTCATTCATTGTTGCCAAGGGGGTTAACTTGGTCTGGGGAAGGGGGAAATGTGCAGCAGAGACACCTTTATGATGGCCACAAAAACAGCTACATAACTCAGACATGCGTATTTCAAATACTATACTACGGTTTTCCTATTTGTTGCCAGGTCCAGCAGGTAACATGATCTGAACTGCACCCCGTTTTTCTTTGTATGTGACTGTAATCACTGATTGCCAGTACACTTGAGTTGTTCACTGTATGTCATTTGCCATGTATAGTTGGTAATTGCTGCTGATGTCACAGATATTTTGTATTCATTTGAACTATTTGATATTGGCTATACCTAGTGATGACAACCATGATCAAGTGGCAATCCATCGAAATGAACTGTAGCAATCCCACATTTTCTTTGGTCATTTAGAATGTGTGCTTTGTTGGTTCTGACATTACCATTCATTCCTCATGGAGGAGATTAGGAAAAAGTAGCCAGTCTAGAGAGAAAGAAATGGAGTATACAATTTTCCTGGGTCAAGTCCCACGCGGGAACACGTGGCAACAAGTTAGCCGATAAACTAGCAAAAGAAGCGGCACGAAGAGGAGGCACGGAGTATGAGTTTGCCAGGATACCAAAAAGTACTATATATCAAGAAGCCAGAGAATCAGCTAGGCAAAAATGGCAAAGAG
>Ga0123355_10002852_pt1 | contig 24575 bp, 17 predicted proteins | sample TergutEmb28metaG_3_FD_89872 | JGI IMG/M metagenome (GOLD analysis project Ga0123355, IMG submission 89872) | Embiratermes neotenicus P1 segment gut microbial communities from Petit-Saut dam, French Guiana - Emb289 P1 | ecosystem: Host-associated > Arthropoda: Insects > Digestive system > Gut ... | reverse complement strand
CTGGCCATTATCTCCCAAACCGTTCAACTTTGGATATAGGTGTTTTGGGGTTTTTCGGTATAGTTTAACATAAGGAACACCCTCCCAAAGTCTGGTCCATTCCTCCTGTTACACCCTGTATATTAGACAACAGAATTTACTGTTAAGTTTGTTATGCAGTTCATCACTCACTGAACCCAAAGGAGTCCTTTAGCTCCCGAGATACCTAGGTAACCGCGAAGCCTCTGACTTGGCTATCGCTACTGTTCATTCCCTGTCCCCATGGGAATTCCAGGATAGGCCTCACAATAGCCACAGTAGGCTCGCCCAAGCTTACCGCTCGGCTTGGGCACCACAATATTATCATGGATGATGTGATGCAAAGTGCAAGTAGCCTACACATATTCTGTCCATGTAGAAATACACATTCCACAGTGAACAGCTAGTGCACTTCGGTAGGCATCAAGCCACCTGTGTTTGAATGTTTGTACCTGTGTGGTTACTTTTGTATAGGTCTACAACTTACTGATATATATGCCCACTAGTGCCTTGTTCTTGTCCACTTTGCCATGTCCTGATATGAGAGTCAGTGCACTGCTGTAAACTGGATCCTGAGCTAGCATGCCCCCAATGGTGTCCACATAATCAAGTAGCTGCTCCAAGAACACTAGCACATTGCTCGTCAGTTCATGAACTGTCCCATCCTTAGGTAACTGTGTGCTTGGATCTGAGCGGACGCTCTCAGTGAAGTCTTCCAGAGCCTTTGCTCCCTGTCAAATTCATAAGTAACATATCAGTGTTTGCACAGCTTGTGAAAAACATATTGTTTGAAGAGAAAAAGATAAAATTATGAAATAAGGGGCATTTTGTAGGATCATGCAGCATGTCTTAAAAATGCAGTAAATTTCCTAGTTTTCTAAATATATACAATTAGTTTCTATGGAGGGTGTTTTTTACATAAGTTGAAATATGCAAATGTAGGCCATTGGAAAGTTAAACACCTTATTCACGGCACATTATAGCATTAGTTTTGACTGCATATTTCACATGAGGCCAATAGGACCACACTCATATTTCTGTACAACACCTTGTAATCTGTTTAGTTGGCACATGCTGGAAAGCTTCTAGTTTGGTGTTAAACAATTAGAATTTATTCTGGTTTATGGTTACAGAATTGGTTTGTCAAACATAAGGAGAAAATAAATTTGCTGAGATTTTTAAAAATATATATTGGCAGAACTCAAGTTCTAGAAGAAATACTGGCCACTCTAGAGGTTTGGGTCCTCGTTTACAGACTGGAAACAAAATACCAAAACAGTGCAATGGAAAATTCCAGATCTTCTGAGGTCAAGTAAGCATAAATATAAGAACAAAATTTCAAAAACCACCCTGTCCTGCCTTTTTTATATCAAAATGTACTATCCTTTCTGAATCTGTTCCTTCACAACTTACAGGCAACAGTCCTGATGTTGTGGAATGTTTACAGCAGTGCTAACAAGAAAAGATTTTCCACCATCTTTGTGCAATTTACACACCTCACTGGTTGCCATATGACACAGTTTTCTGTACATTAGAATGTTATACTTCATGTGTGCAACACGGTACCTAGCAACATCACAGACAAACATACACATTTAATTTGTCACTTGCCAACAGACAGCACACATGCATTTTATCATAACCGGTTAACCGTTCTGAACTATCCACACATCATACACACACTGTTATCAACAGAATGGTCTACATTATTTGTACTGTCAAAAGAGTAACGTTCGTTTTGTTTGCGTGTGTGGTAACATCTAAGTCACTTACTTTAAAAAGTACAGTAAAAGTTGTGATATCCAGCACCTTCAGGATGAAAAGATCACTGGATACTGGAACTTTCCATATACTAAAACATTGTACCTAACATGTATTTTTGTGTACCTAACCATGTAACTTGTCACTTGATATCCTGTCCTGTTTCCTTGTTTTACTTTACATTCACCTTTCGTTACTGACTCCGTAACAAAGTGCATATACAATCTAAAACAATCAACACAACACCAACATTTCACTCTCTTAATCATCATATTCACAACAGTGCTGCTAATCGATTTAGTAGTGTCATGTAATGGGCCTCTTATAGTCAAATTCTGGTTCAAACAACTCTCCACATCAGCCACTGCTGGATATTGCAGCTTTTGCTGCAGCAGCACTTCACAGAAACTTGCTGTCTCCATGCTTGCACTGCGTTAGTACCAACAATTACATAGCCTCACACCACAGAAAACGTTACCTTCACGATCAAAACCATTCACTCGTTTGGCATGTGCAGAATGCAATGATTCCTTGCTGTTCTAAGGAGCTTCTTCCATTCCTCTCTGTTATGTACTTTTTCTTGCCACCCTTCTCCACCAACTATTCGTCCATCCCCTCTCACCTCATCTTGCCATCTATTTCTTGGTCTACCTCTCAATCTTGTTGTTCCCAAATTCATATAAAATACTCTTTTGGGAATTCTATTTTCTTCCATTCTCTGTACATGCCCAAACCAACGTAATATATTTAACCTTACTGTCTCTATTATAGTAGGTTTTTTAACTCTTGCATAAATTTCTTTATTGGTTAATATCCTCCAATTTTCTTTTTCACTCTCATATACTGGGCCTAAAATTCTTTCCTTTCAAAAATGTTCAATTCCTTTCTATCTCTCTTTGTTAGTGTCCAAGTTTCTGATGCATATGTTAACATTTTGTCTATTACAGTGTTCTTTACTCCTAGTTTTAGTTTCTTTGATATGTTTTTATTTTTAAAAAACTTTTGTAGAATAAAATATGTTTTGTTACCATTTTTATCCTTTCTTGTAAGTTTATTTGGTTATTGTTATCTTCATTATGTATAACTCCTAAATATTTAAAATTTTCCACTCTCTCAAATTTGTAATTTTTTTATTTTCAGATGTCGTATTTTATTTTTCTTCAAATTGTTTTTCCTTTCCACTATCATATATTTTGTCTTTTCTTGGTTTATCCGTAGTCTGAACTTTCTGGCAATGTTTTCCATTTCTACAAAAAGTTTTCTTATTTCTATTTCATTTTTTCCAATTAATGCAATGTCATCTGCATATGCTAACACGTTCAATTGTTCTTTACCAATCTTTATACCACTAGGAACCATTTTTATGCTTTGTATCACTTTTTGTAGTGCCAAACTGAATAATATTGGTGATAAAGGGTCCCCCTTTTTCAGGCCTGTTTTATTTTCAAACAAATATGACAATGCTCCTTCTATTCTAACCACACTTCTTGTACACATGTTTTACACATATTTATTAATTCAGTAGGAATTTTAAATTCTTTCATACATTCCCACAGTGTACCTCTATGTTTAGAGACATATGCCTTTAGAAAATCAATAAATAAATATCGTACACTCTGATTATACTCCCAAAGTTTCTCGTTCATTATATTCAATCCAAATATGTTGTCAATTACAGATCTTCCATCTCTAAATCCATTCTGATAGTCTCCCATAACTTTTTCAATATATGGTTTAATTTTTCCCAATATTATATTCGACAAAATTTTGTACGCTGCATTTCTTAGTGCTATCCCCCTGTAATTCTCACACCTATCTCTGTCTCCTCTTTTGTGTATAGGAACTATTATTGTTTCTTTCCATTCTTAAGGTACCCTTTCACCCTCCCAAATTTGTCTTACTAGTTCACACATTCTATTCAGCAGTTTATTTCCTCCGTATTTTATTAATTCCGGACGTATTCCATCAGTTCCAGCCGCCTTGTTATTTTTTAAGTTTCTTGTTGTCTTTTTTACATCTTCTATAGTGAGTTGTTCTACTTCAACTTCAACTTCAACTTCACTAATTTCTTTATTTACTTTTTTAATTAATTCCCTTGGTTCTTCTGTGTTCAGTAATTTGTCAAAATATTCTTTCCATATTTCTGCTTTCTCCTTTGTATTCATTGCCAATTCTCCTTTTTTGTTCCTATTTATGCTAAATTTATGTTGATATCCTTTCTTAAATTGGTTTACTGTTTGAGACAATTTCCTTGAGTTATTATACTTCTGATCTTCTTCTACCGATTCTATTACATTTTTCATGTATGTCTTTTTCTTATTCCTAATTATTTTGTGAGCTTCTTTTCTTTTATGGTGATACTCCTGCTCTTCCTTCTCCCTTCTTCCTTTTATCAACCACTTTTCTCTTGCTTTCTTCATTTCTTCTATTGAAAATTTTCATTCCTCATCATACCATTTATGTTTAAATCTCTCTGTACCTTCATCCTTTTCTGTAAGCTGCTGTTTAGTTTCCTTGATTATCGTTTTAATGTTTTCCCATTTTTCATTAATATTATTGTCAATACTATCTTCATTGTCCAAATTTTCCAGTATTTCAAACTTATTATTAATTTCAAAAGCATATTGTTGTTTCCACTTTGGATTTTGAAAAATATTCATAATTTTTCTTTTCTCATTATATTTATTTCCAGTTTTTATCCATAATTTCACTTTAAAATTTATCTTCAGTAAGTTGTGATCTGATCCAATGTCTGATCCTTTTAGTGCTCTGATGTCTGTTATTGCAGTCCTGAATCTATTACTACTTAAAACGTGACCTATTTGGTTCGCTGTCCTGCCGTCTGCTGAAAACCATGTCTGTTTTTAATATCGTTATGTGGAAACGTTGTACTCCTTACATTTAAACCATTAGATATTGCAAATTGAATCATTTTTATTCCATTGTTATTAGTTTCATTACATAATCTTTCATTGCTAATGGTGGATTTGTATATGCATTCTTTACCCACTTTTGCATTAAAATCTCCTAGTACTATTTCAATGTCTGACCTAGCTATTTGATTTATATTTTTCTCTAATAAATTGTAAAATCCTTCTTCTATCTCTTCCGTTTTTTCATTTGTTGGTGCATGGACATTTATCAGAGTCCATGAAAACCATTTAGCTTTTAATCTCAAACAGCATATTCTTTCATTTATAATTTTGAAATCTTTAACATATTTTAAAAATTCTCTACATACATAAAACCACAACCAAATCCAAGTTTTTTACTTTCTAATCCACTATCCAATAAAGCAAAGTTATCAAATTTTTTAATACCACTTTCCAACCCAGTTTCCTGAAGCGCACTACTATGTTGAAGTCTGAATTTGACAATTCATCATGGAGCACTTTTAGTGCTCCTGACCAAAATAGGCTTCTTACATTCCATGTTCCAATTTTCATATTCCTTTTCTAAATCCATTCATCATCAGTTAGCCCTTCCTTCCGAGGCTCCTTCGAGAAATTCGTAACCGTATATTTTTTATTTAGCTGTGGGGTTAGCCTGTCGTAAAACCCTCAACCTGAAGGGTTTTTAATCAGGGTTTACTCCCTTATACAAATTGCTCTCACCACAGCTTCCAGAGCGTCGTCTACCCTTGAATGATCAAAACCATGAAAACGTCAAATGTCACATTTATTACTGTGTTCACAGAAGCGTGGACAAGTCAAATTTAGTTCCCATCTTGACAACAATTTTTTTTTTATCTTTCTTCATATTATTCTGTCATACACACACTTAGGTCTTCTAAGAGCTCTTCCATCCAGTTTTTTTCTGAAGAATATATGTGCATTTTTTATTTGCGCCATTCATGCAACATGTCTACCGCATGCCATGCACACCATACTTAGAAGCATGGCAGCAGTGTTCTCACCACACTTACTGTGCCATTTCTAACACATTCCATGCACACAACACTGAGAAGCATGGACAGGTGTTGTCACCACACTTACTGTGCCATGTCTAACACATTCTACACACATAGTACTGACAGACATGGACAGGTGTTGTCACCACACTTACTGTGTCATGTCTAACACATTCTATGCACACAGTACTGACAGGCATGGACAGGTGTTGTCACCACACTTACTGTGCCATGTCTAACACATTCCATGCACACAATACTGAAAAGCATGCATAACAGTTTTGTCAGTACACTTACCGTGCCATGCAAAGTGTTCAGGATTGAGGCAAACTTTGAGCGAACATTGCAATCACAGCCTTCCACAGTCCGCTCAAATTCAGGGCGCATTGTGAGGAGATGCTTCAGTATTGGAAACACTACCAGTACTGCAGCAAAATCGTGGCGGTTGATACAACGTTTGGCCCGTGATGCTATATTCTGAAAGATCAGTCATTGTACTTAATTAAATGGCTCTGAATCTGCATCCCAGTGACCAAATTTTATGAGATATGTGTAAAAGTATAAGTTCAAAGTAAAATGAAATACAAAGTAACTATAAATTATCAATAAATCATTTTTGGAAAGTAACATTGATTCATAGTTGTTCGTTATTGTTTCCAGTCTTCAAACAGTGCCATGTGCCATGCCGAGCAGCACACTTACGACATTTTCCTGTACTGTTCTCAGTATGAGATACAAAATGTTCCTTTTGCTAGTCCCCACAGGTAGACACGTGCTGTTGGAAAACTACAGAAGGAAGAGTTCAGCTGCTCTGAAATGAGGTGATGTGTGAAAGCCAGATGTAATCTGTTCAGTATGAGCAGCAAAACATTTTGGAACTCCAAACTGCCACTCTGATTTGGGAGCAATTAAACCTTCAATGATAGTGTGGTTTAAATTGTAACTATTGCCCAGTGCCCTTAAATACATTCAGGACCATACAGTGCACTAAGGCTGGCAGTACATGAAAAGTCCCTACATTGCATTGAGGCTGGCATTGAAGGGTTAACAGAAAAAGATACATAAATAAACTAGAAACTCTCTCTGACAGGTAGCACACTCCTGCACAACTGCTGTGACATGGATGTTGTCATGTCAGACAAGTCTATACCATGCACCAATAATGCAGTCCAGAAAGCTTTAGCAATAAACAATTTCTGTAACAAATTCTTGATAGTACTTTTTTTTTGGGTACTGTTCACTGTCAGGGGAAAAGAAATCAAGTGACAAGAAGCAGTATCAAGACAATCGGAACCTTTACCACGTACTTGAAGGCACAAACAGTTAGTCAATGTAATATATGTCTTGTTTTACCAGATAAAGAACGATGTCCAAAGCAAGTGCTACCACAATGGCAGTGGACCAGAGTCACAACCTTTACAATCAAATAACACTTGGATAAAGTGCAAAAAATTTCACAAAATCTGGTAACTGGATAAATATTCCGGTCACCAGAAAGACAGATCAGTATTTCTGGCACCTTCCTATGGCTATAATAACCACACAGAATAAGCAATATAATTTATCTATGTAATAAAATAAATCACCAATTTGAAAGAAAATCTCTTAATACTTAAATAAAATTGTATGAGATACTGGAAAAACCTGTACTTGAAAGCTGCCCAGATATCTAGACAACAAGAGAGCATAAAAGAGCAAAGACTGAACCTACTAAAATGTGTTTTCTGACATCACAGTGGGGACTGCAAAGGGAACTACGTTCTAATTCCACACTATAGAAATGAATGGTAGGGACATGGCGAAAGGACTGAACAGAACTACATTCCAATGAAGGGTAGGGACATGGCGAAAGGACTGAACAGAACTACATTCCAAATGAAGGGTAGGGACATGGCGAAAGGACTGAACAGAACTACATTCCAAATGAATGGTAGGGACATGGCGAAAGGACCAAACAGAACTACATTCCAAATGAATGGTAGGGACATGGCAAAAGGACTGAACAGAACTACATTCCAAATGAGTGGTAGGGACATGGCGAAAGGACCGAACAGAACTACATTCCAAATGAATGGTAGGGACATGGCGAAAGGACTGAACAGAACTACATTCCAAATGAATGGTAGGGATATGACGAAAGGACTGAACAGAACTATATTCCAAACAGAAATTTTAATGATGGATCACACAGAAAAACGAAAATTGGAACACCTACAAAAATACAAGGAAAAAGGAATATTGAACACATAAAAATATGGATCATGTCAAGATGACATTAATGGAAACAGCCAAGCCACAGGGTCTCAAAACTGGTAAAAATGGCAAAGTTCAACCCACAACAGGCCATGAAGGCCCACAGTGGGAGGTCAATGCCACTACCCCTGGGAAAGAGAACCAGCAACCACTGTACAGAGGCTGGGTGGGCCCCTGGTCCAGTCTCGACGGGTGCAGAAAGTCTCGCCCCACCCACCAGGATTCAATCCCCAGAACATCCAGCCCATAGCGAGTCACTATACCAACCACACTATCCCTATTATGATTATAATAATTTATGATAATTTATGATGACTATAAACTTGATCTTTAGTTTAACGGAAAGCAGATGAGATGACAATATTTAATGAACAGAGAGAATAACAACATTTACTGAATTCATTTCTTCTTAGTTTATAGTTCTGAAGAAATAGTTATACCTCTCCATCTTGAACCACCATATCCATAGCATCACGGATAATGATCTCAAACACTTGGTGCTGGTGCTGTAGAGGAACAATGCCAACCATTAGGGAACGCTCACTCTGCATAAGTCGCTGCAAGGCCATCACACACACCAGGTAGTTCTCCATCTCTTGCTCATCCACTACATCTTCCCGTGATTCTAGTGCAAAACATAAAGTTTCAACTGCAAGTTACCTAATATCCTACAGTCATCATTTCATGTTGCCCTAAATCAAGTTATTTGCAGTGTACTCTCGATTACCCACGGTTGCGCACAGATAACTGAGAAACAAAGATAATTCAAAACATACACTTTACTGTGCCACAAATAAAGAATAAAACTAATGTATTTATTGTATATGAGGTTTGTCCCAAAAGTAAGTGTACTGATTTTCCTATGTACGAATTGGTAATGTAGCACCTCGCTGATCTATACCTGCATGTCGGTAGTGACTTTGGCTGCATGTCCATACTTGTTTCAACTGGATTGGTTGAGTCAGTTGTGCGCTACTGCTGTTTGTGTATGATCATGTTTTATAACCTCGTTATGTTTGCGATGCAGGAAAATATCGAACAACAGTACGCTATCAAATTTTGTGTGAAACTCAACAAATCTGCCACAGAGACAGTTGCTTCTTTAACCAAAGCTTATGGAGATGCCACTCAATAGAGAACTATGGTTTTTAAGTGGCACAAAGCTTTCAAAGAGGATTGAGAAAATGTTGAAGACAACCCTCGTTCTGGAAGACCAATCTCGTCAACAAATGATCAAAATGTGGAAATGGTGCAAGCTGTGATGGCAAAAGACCCCTGATTGAGTGTCCGGATGATTGCAGAAGAAACGGGCTTGGATAAAAATGCAGTTCACAGAATTCTAACAGACCATTTGCAGATGCGAAAAATTTGTGCAAAACTGGTGCCGAAAAACTTGTCTGTGGAGCAAAAAGCTAACCGTTTGGAAATTTGTCAGGATTTGGTGGGAAGGCTCGAAATTGAGCCAGATTTTTTTGATAAAGTAATAACAGGAGATGAATCATGGGTGTTCAACTACGATCTCAAGACCAAACAGCGAAGTGCGGAATGGCACACGAAAAGTTCTCCTCATCCGAAGAAAGCATGCATGGGCAGATCCAGGGTGAAAACTATGATTACTGCTTTTTTCGACAGCCGTGGCATTGTGCACAAAGAATTTGTACCTCCAGGACAGACAGTTAATCACGCCTTCTACAAAGATGTTTTGGAACGACTTCGAAAACTGGGCTAGCGAGTCCGAATGGACATTGCAGACGATTGGATGCTGCACCACGATAACGCGCCAGCTCACACTGTGCTTTCAATTCGAAAATTTCTGGCGAACAAAAACATTCCCGCACTTCCACATCCTCCCTACAGCCCAGATCTAGCTCCATACGATTTCTACCTCTTCCCAAAGTTGAAATCAAAGTTGAAGGGTCATCATTTTGGGATGATGGAAAACATGCAAAAAATTTTAACCGATGAGCTTCACACACCTACGGAAAATGACTTCCATTACTGCTATGATCAGTGGAAAAAATGGAACCACTGTATAACTTCCCAAGGGCCACACTTTGAAGGAAATAACTTGTAATTTCAGGTGAGTCCAGTAGGCATTTAAATAAAAAATCAGTACACTTACTTTTGGGACAACCCTCGTACATAACACATACATAACATATGCTTAAGCTTTACACAAACAGTCTACAATTTTTTGTTCGTACTGAGGATTTTGTTTCAATACTTGGCAATAAATCATGTTATTTCCACCTTCATCATTAGTCAGATACAACTTAAGAACACACATGGATAATACACAAACTGGATAATGTGCATATAGTTAATCAAGAGTACACTGTATTTAAAACCAGTGAAAATGCCTACTTTAACCTAAATGTTACATAAATTACACCATAAGAAAGTTAGAAAGCAGTTTCTTTGTTAAGGAAATTTCATGAAAGAATGTGATGTCATGATGACTAACATTTACTGCATTTGTGCCACACAGAGATCAGCTCAGCATTAACCTTTAAATGAACCAGGTGGGTGTTTGAATTTTACCACATGGTTTATGAAAAATGTACTATTTGAACACAAAGAGGCAAAATAACAAAATAAACCGCACGTTGTGAATAATTAAACAGAGATTATGTAGCATGTCTTACAAACGCAGTATATTTCCTTGTTGCCTAAATATATAAAATTAATTTCTAGGAGTGTTTATATGTAAACACAAGATGTTGGGGGTTGAACAGTTCCTAACCTACAAAAGAAGCAGTAAGTATACAGTACAGTACAGTACAGTACAGTACAGAACAGTACAGTAGGGCAGGCACCACAGTGACCCTTGCACCTCGAATCTTTTTTACAAGGGTCGTACAGTAACTTAACAACCAGACTACAGACATGTAAAACTTGACAGCCACAATTATTATTTAGATACTGAATAAAACCACTAGCCCTGTCAGGGTGACCTCACCCAAATGAGATGCAGACCGTCGACTTCCAAGAGTGAAACCTGTGGAATGTTCCAGAGTTTGTGTAGCAATCTGCAACATCTTATTGGCTTTCTTCTCAAACCTACAAATAACATGACAGCACTAATATCTATATTTACCATGAAATATGCATGTCACATATCACATACTGCATTATATCACAGTTCATTTGACAGTAATAATTCACCACTCATATCTATATTTACATGTGTATTTCAGGTATCACTGTGCAACTAACCTTTAAATGACCAGGTTGATATTTAAATTTTAGAACAGGAAAGGATAAAATTACAAAATGAATGGCATTTTGTGGAAAATAAAACAAGAGATCATGCAGTATTTTCTTAAAAATACGGGAATTTCTTTGTTGCCCAAATATATAAAATGAATATCTAAGAGTGTGTTTTACATGAACACAAGTCATTTAGGGGTTAAAACGACTGTGTGTCCAACAAACAGGGGCTTATCCCACAGGGGTGTCTGCAACTTAAATCCAACTATTTATTACTAGCAAGGTATTTTACAAAAAGTATATCAGTGCTAGCAAAGATCCAATCTATTAAATGTTTCATATGTTTACAAATAACAAACACAGCACCCCACATCAGGTAAAACATATATGTTGTTGTTGTTGTTGTTGTTGTTGTCTAATGGCAGATCTTGGGTTTATTCCATTAATCTTCTGGCATCCCAATACAGCTTTGGTAATTCTTTAGAAGTATGGTCCAGTTTTGGGTATACAAGGAGGTTATCTTTGTCCATTATTGTGTTCTTCAGTTTGCATATTGTGCAGCAGTTATAGCTGAAGATTTTGATGCGGTGGAGGTGTGCTGCAAGACAGTCGTAACCCGTGTTGAGCATGAAATTTGCGACTGCTTGTTTTCTGGGTTTGTTTTTGTCGTTTTCCCATGTAGTTTTAATGTTTTGCCACTGTGTCTTGTTGGATGAGGCAATGGCTTCCTGGGAGAATTTTTCTTTTGTGTATATATATAAAACAATCTATATTCTTTTTTATTTGGACATACTGCAGTTCCATGTAAACAAACACACTGAATGCATCAATACATTGTAGTTGCTCCAAACAGCATTTTAAATGCAGTAAAACATGTGAGATTTGAGGTTCTATAGCAACCAGTCACCATAAATGTAATCTGCATTCCAGAATGTGATACCATGTAGTGTGGTAGCTGCCTACTGATATTTTGAATGAACCTGATGTCTCTGAAACATCAGAATGTTTCTATCTGTCAGATCCCACAGCATCACATCCCAAATTATGATTATCTTCAGAGCAAAAGTAAAGAGAAGTAAATTTTACAGTTGAACACACAGGTCACCCTCAACTAAAGATGACCTACAAGTCTGCACTCTGCTCTCTGATACCCACAGCATATTGTCTGTTAGCCACAGTATCCAAATTTTTTATACAGAAGATCAAAACCTTCATACTTCAGAGAATGACAATTTAAACTTACATGTGCAATCTTTTAGATGTTTTCCGGCCTGGAGTTTGAAATTTCGGTCTCTGAAACATGGTAATAATAATAATAATAATAATCAAATTAACATTATTAGCAGCAACATGGTACAAGCCACTTTCTGACTTTCTCCATCCTCATGGGTATTGGGCTATCCAATCTTTGGAATATATTCATACAATAACTTTGGAATGCACATATCATCAAACTTGAATAAATGTCATGTCCACTTATGTGCACAGCGCACAATATAATTACATTTAAATTACATATACTTAATTCTTTTTTATTGCTTCATTTATTTTATGGTCATGTAATGTACAACCCACAACTGAGCTCAAAATTTAATTTCCCCCCTCTCAGTTCTCTCATGCTGTAAAAGCCCATTCCCACACAGAAGCATATGGCCAATATCTTAACATCATTTTAACAATGTTTCCTTATTATTTTAAATGTGCACCAAACTGTTTCACTTATACACTGAAACCTTTGTAGATTATTACACACGCCATTATTACATCACAAGCAGTTAAATTCTTGTTTGTTCAGTTACTTCGATGTCAAAAATTACTGTTGCTCTAATGTGTTCATTGCCCTCAAATGCCATAAATTATGTTTTAAAAGCATAAATAATCAATTAATGTGTGAAACAAAACTTGCAAGACCGTACTCCAACATGTAGCACAATTACCTACAGCATTTTCAAGACTTCTGCTTACACATTGTACCTTACAAGGCTTATACTAATACTGAAGAACTTCTCTTTCACAACTGAAGTACTAGATAACAATTTTAATACTCCAATATAATATTCACTTATTATATTTTAATATACAGTCTTGACTGTTACCTAGTTCCAACTCCAATGTTATAAAACTGAGATCTCAGCTACCTGGAAAATATCACTTTAATAGCTTGTACTTAATTACTGTTCTTTATGTATTTTTAATTGCCTGATGATGGTTTTTCACTACAGCTGAAACATGTGGCAAGACATAAAACTGATATAAATTTAGTTGTGGTTGACAGTTTGTACTTCCCCTTTTTATTGTACACACAGCATTCTTTACCCCAGTTCATTTAGATGGCCAAAAAACTGAAATAATGAAATGCAAATTGGTGAAAGTCACCCATAATGAATTTCAACAAAATCTGTGGAGGGTTCAAGAGCTACGTGGAAAAGCCAAGCAAACCTTATGTAAGATAAGCTTCATTATGGTACAACATAATTGAAAGCTGCAACTTCTAAGCTTCTTGAAAGTCTGCAATGCTGAATTTAAAACACTATTTCCAAACGTTCAGGTACTGATACTAGGTCACAGACAGATGTCCTGCACATAAGGCATTCTTTCTTTCAGTTTTCTTCATTTCTTCATAAAGAAGACTTAAAACAGTGTATTGCTAAATCCTTGTTATGAGGGTTATCCAGAAAATAAGTTCCGTTTGTGAATATTGCCTCTGCAGCGTTGCAGTCACGATGGTGTCCATGGGTGCCGAGTTTGTTGATTCTGTGGCAAGGCACGGACAGAATTTGCAGACATTCGAAGAGTGTTTACGCATCGTGCTGTGTGTTTATAATGTTTAAGAAAATAGAGAATCCTGCTGCATGTGAAATGCGGTCTGTAATCCATTTCTCAAATGCAAAGAACATGACACTGGCTGAAATTCATTGTCAACACTGTGACATGTATGGAGAACATGCCATGAGTAGTTCAATGGCACGGAGATGGGTGCGACTGTTTAATGAAAGATGCAAAAATGTGCATGATGATCCGTGGAGTGGCCGACCATCTGTGGTGAATGAAGATTTGGTGCGTGCAGTTGAAGAGAAGACTAGGGAGAACAGACAATTCACCATTACGCCACTTTCCCTGCATTTTCCTCAAATTTCACGGTCACTTCTTCACAAAATTGTGTCTAAGGTCAAAGAAGCCATTACCACTTGCTTTGCATCACAGGCGGCATCATTCTACAATGAAGGGATACAAAAACTGGCACAACACTATGACAAGTGCCTCAACAATGGTGGAAGCTATGTTAAAAACTAGTGTATGGTGTGTACATCAAATGGCTTATATACATGGTTTATAATATATTCTGGTTTTTTTCTTAATAGCCCATCGGAACTTACTTTATGGATAACCGTCGTACATTTAAAAATGTCCTAATAAAAATACTGAAGCACAGAAGAGAAGCGTTTATCTGACCAGGTTCATATTTAAATGTTAGCACATGATTTGTGAAAATGTATCGTTTGAACAGACAAAGATAAAATTATGAAACAAATGGCATTTTGTGGCAAATAAAACAGATGTTATGTAGCATGTGTTAAATATGCAATTTCCTTGTTACCTACATACATAAAATTAATTTCAAGGGTTTTTTTTAATGTGTGTTCATATATGCCAACACAGGACTTCTGAAGGTTATGTAATTCTGAATTCATATTTTAATAATATATTTTTATAACATGACTATAAATCAGTTAGAAGAAAACATTGTTTCAAGGTTCTGTCTGATCATCAGCTTATGGGAACTACAAGAGTAAACCGAATCCACAGCCAGAATTCTGCCCAAACACAAAATGGGACAGGCATGTTGTATATTGTCTCACTCTCAAACGACCACATACATGTATGCTGTATGATCTGTATGTGTGTACTGATAAACAAGGTACGAAAGTATATTACATGCAGTTTTTTAAATATATGACACCTTATTTCTAGTACAGACTCACAGGTATTATACAGTCTGATACAGCTTCAATTTCTGGTGGAAAAAATAATAAACTTCTGCAAGACATCCACTCACTCAACAAACTTAACCATCTGCCTTGGGATATAAAAACTATTTCAGCAAAACATGTCTGTCCTTGTGTAAATGGAAAAACTCACCACCATAGGAGAATTTGTTGCTGGCACTCCCTGAATACTGCCACCACTAGATGATCTCTGCTGTTCTTTCAGTTGCTGTAATGACTTCAGTAACATGGTGGCACGCACACGTGCATAAACATTCATGTATTCATCTCTGTTGTGCATGATGAGCCAGTCAGCAATGCAAATCAGCTCACCAGAAACAGCTTCTGGGAAATGGTTCAGAGATGCAGGAGTTTCATCTACAGGTGTGTCTATAAAACCAGAAATGTATCACAAACAAGTCATTAGAACAACCATGACATCACAAATAAATCTCCTTTAATGTCAATATTGAAGCCAAAGGTTTGTTACATGAAACAAGAATGAAAAGGATAGAAGGTCTGGGGACATTCAAAGGCTGTCAATACACTGTTTCTTCAAACAGCATTGAATTTGTAGATTGTTGGAAAAGGACCTACGCAAAGATGAAGCATGCAACAGAGTTGACACAGTTAAAATAATGACACAAGACGAATACCAAGAACAGAGTTGAGGGATGGAGAGTTGCTGTCTCACCTGTATCACTCACACTCATTCAGTACTTAGATGGAAGATGTGGGTGGAAGCACCCTAGACGTACTGAGTACCTATTTTTCGTATGTTCCCTCAATTATACCGTACACAATCATATTCTATGGGAATTCATCTCATAGTAAAGAAATATTTAAAATTCAGAAAAGAATGATTAAATAATTATGAATGCAAGTAAGAATGCCTCTTGTGAGCAACTATTCAAGGAATTAAATAACCTTCCAATTCAATCCCAATATATATTCTCAATACTTTTGCTACTAAAAATAAAGACCAATTTCTGTTTAACTCAGAAGTACATTAATCAATACAAGGCAAACTTCCAATCTATACCTACCTTCAGCAAACTTGGAAATATACCAAAAGGGTGTTTATTACTCAGGAATTAAGATCTACAATCATTTACCAACAGCCATTAAAGACTATCTGGTGATAATAAATTCAAACTAGCTCTAAAAAGATATCTCTTACATCTTTTACAGTCTAGAGGAATATTTTAATACATAATTAACTCTGATACTAATTTCATTCAGATTATTACTTATGCTTATTCTAATCATAGTACTTATAATTAATTGTTAATTTAGCTATCCTATGACATTACAATAAGGCACAACTTATGCTGAATGTACACTTGCTTTATTTGTTATGCTAAATGTATACATGACTAGTTCCACACCTGTATATGATCAATGGAATGTGAAATAAATGAAATGGCTCGTCTCAAAGCACTGCTCCAGATAATAGAGATGAGGAAAGCAGTAAAAAAAATGGCCAAATAACAGGAAAGAATAATGAAGGTAGATCAGAGGTCAAACCACACAAACCAAAAACAAATTCCAGTCAATAACTCTACCACAAAAATTATTTTCATTCTGGGAAATTTTAAACACCATGCATGCATACCCCCCCCCCAACCAAAAAAAAAAGTTTTTGTGTTCATTTTCAAATATATTCATAATCAATTCTTATTCATACTTTTAAGTTGCCATCAGCAGAAGCTGTTTTGTCATAACTTTGGAAAAACAAATTAAGAATATTCAAGTTTTCTGCAATGTCATGCCATGTTGATAGGTAATCAGTTACTGACATTTTAGAGGAGCACAGTGCCCCTGTAATGTCTGTAACCATTTACTAATCAACATGGCCTAACACCCCAGCAACAAATTAATCATTATCACCCAGAGTGAGAAGCTTAAACCTCACAAAAATAAGAATGATACTTGAATATTTTAAAACAAAGTCCACTGTTTCCAGAATGTATCCTTATAAGAGTGAAATTAAAGTTTTCAGGCACATACAATCATTCTTCAATTTGAAAGACTGTAAAGTGTGGTGTTCCTCAGAGATCTGTGGTGGATCTGCTCCTGTTTAACATTTACTTTAATGATTTATCAGGTTCAACTGATAATAGCTCTAATGTGATAATGTATGCTAATGACACAAGTATTCTAACTGCCAATAACTGCTATGAAGATATTAACAGAAATTTTAACAAAGTTCTATACAACATCCTCAAATGGCTTCAGGTGAATCAGTTAGTACTAACCCTTTAAAGACGAATGGTGTTCTTTATTTAAAGTCCCAGTTCATACCACTTAGTAAACACTTTGCATCTCAGTTATAAAAACCAATCAGTTTATGGCGTAAGTGGCCTAAGTCGCTGTTTGTTCCCAGATAAATACAAAATACATTAATACAGTGTGGCAGAATGTACAATTGTTGACTGTTAAACCTGTTGGTGCATCACGTAACCAGTAGGCTTTGAAAGGTTAAATATGGAAGAGACTAAAATAGTAAAAATTATTCCTTCAAATTTTTCATATTCTCCAATAAATATAACTTTTGCTGAACACTCACCTGTTGAAATACATGCCACAAAATTTTTAGGTCTCCAACTGGACAGTCAACTTTCATGGAAGCCCCATATAAATTATCTACTACATAAGCTGAGTTCAGTTTTTTATGTAATGAGAAGATTATCTCGTGTACTTAATATTCAAACTCTGAGGACTGTTTATTTTGTGCATTTGCACTCTTTGGTTAATTACGGAATAATATTTGGGGGCAATACTAGTTCTATGCATAAGGCATTCCTAATCCAAAAAAAAATATTGCGAAATGCCGGGAATTAGTTCAAAGAGTTCCTGCAGGAAAGAGTTAAAAAAAATTGGATATTTTACCCATACCAAGATTGCATACTTTTCCTTTAATGTTGTTTGTTGTTGACAACTTGCATTACTTTCGAACTAATTCCTCTGTTCATGAGATTAATACAAGATATAAGAATCACTTACATACACCTTCACTTGCTGCTACCACCTCTTCTGCTTTTAAGGTATTCAACAAATTACCACCTAGAATCTCAATACTTAAAAATGATAAGACAATTTTCAAGTATACTTGAAGGAAATATCTTCTTACACATGTTTTCTATTCTACAGAAGAATTTTTGTCAAATGATTAGCTCTAGTTTATTTTTAGAAGAGTTTTTTAATCCATTGATTAGCTCTTGTAGTTCTTTTATATGGACTATTTTTCTCATCTTCTATCTGTAAGGTCTGACCCTGCATTTATTTCATTGTTTTTCCAAAATATACTTTGTATATACTTTTATTTAATATGTTTCTATGACCAAGTTGCATTGAGCAACCTACAGTACCTGATACATTTCGTATTCATCCATTCATGGATGAATGTTGAATCAATGAAATGTATATGTGTGTATAGCTACCTGCTCCAACTTTTATACATAAGTGAACTTTTTTTTAAGTGCATGCAACATTTCACACCAAGCCAGATTTTTATTACATCTATCCAGGACTGCCTACCTTCATAATAATGATATTAACCCTTTGATGCCTAATGACGACTATAGTGGTCGTACCACACCGCTAAACCTCAAAACTTTGCATTTTATATATTTATTCAACACATATAGGTACTGAATATTTTAAACACGGTATATACTCTCTGTTTTTTCCTCTTCAAAATGCAGTTTGTTTCATAGATCTAACTTATTTGGTTCCTGTATTATTCACATTTTATATAGAGGGTGTGCTAAAATTAAAAAAATAATTCCGGCGCCAAAAGGTTAAACTTCATGAACTTCCCACCCATCCAGCCAAACATGATCATCTGAAGATGATCATATGGATCTCAGAAGTCAACCTTGAGTCTATAAGTTGATAAAGCTTCATTCAACAGTGTATTCAACACACATTTCTTGTACATAAAATTCCACCTCACAAGCCAGACACTTGCCTTCAACCAGCTCCAGCAGTGTGACTGGAGGAACAGGTTTGCTATGCCGGAACAGTAAGTCCTTAAATTCTCGTTGCAGAGCATCACCACCAGAATTAAAAAGAGATGACTGTAAAGGTTAAAAACCACAGTGAACTATAAACAACCACATAAGGTTTTGTTTCACATTAAGTATGGCACTTGGTCTCTTCAGTCTGAAGGAAAAATACAGATTGATCACATTTAAAACAAATACTAAGGCAGATGTCTGGACCTAGGAGGGAGGAGACAACAGGAGAATGGGAAAAATTACATAACGAGGAACTTAACACCTTAAGTGACTGATTGACTTACTGACTCCATAGAACAGAGCCAAGAAATCCCCTGTATTTTATGGAATATGAACCCACATTCACTTCACAACTTCAGCAAATATTAAGATGAATAACCTTTTAAGGATCCGTGTTCACAAATGCAAATGCACCCAGATATTCATTTTACATATTTAAGTTAAAAAAGGAAACTTAGTGCATTTTCAAGACATTCAGCATATTCTCTTTTATTTTCCACAAAATGCCGTTTCATTCATAGTTTTATCTCTTTTGTTCAAATAATACATTTTTCATAAACCATACACTAAAATTTAAATGACACCACAGTAGGAAAAAGACTGATCCTCCAACTTACATACAAAACTCTGGCCAGAAAACCTCAAGCAAAGAAACTATTTGCAAAACCTAGACAGATATGGAGGATAACATCAAAATGGTCCTAGAGAAGTTAGATATCGGAGCGTCAATTGAACTAACTGGTCCGTGAAATGATCTGATGTCAGAATTTTGTGTACATGGATATGTATCTTCAGGTACCATAAACAGTAAAGAATGTTCTGATCAGCTATGCAACTATTAGCTTTTCAAAAACTCTGATCCATGGAGTCAATTACAGTATTGTGTGTAGAAAAAAATCAGGCAGTATGCCAACTAGTCATTCTAGTATTTCTACTTAGATGGCACCATTTCAAGCAAACCAGGCATCATAAATTGTTGCCAAAACTTTCCTGGTAACTTCCACGATGATGTCAACTTGAACAAAATCAGGAACAAGGCATATGAAGCTTACCACATTCTCCAACTCAACACTTTGTGGGTTGTTCTTCTCAAAGTACTCCTGTGCAAGTTGTAGCTTATTCATTGCCTGCAGGAAAGCATCTAATCCTGAACCACCATTTGCAACTGGCCCAGGACCTGCACGAACAACAGGCTCTACATCCTGACTCACTCCATAAAAACTTATGACATGGTCTAATGCTGCCAGTGTGCACTCAATATCTTTAAAAAAGTCAAGGCAAAAACAGCATTACTGTATCATGCTCATTTATCTGCACATGGTCTTCTCTGTGCAAATTCCTGTACCTACTTAACTACAATTCAACAAATCTGGATCACTTCTCAATTTAAATGTTACAGACGTGCCAAGTTGTACCACCCCTCTATGTGACATCATCATTGTTGCAATTATTGAAGGGCAACAACTATGTATAGAAAATGATTAAGAAGATCAAACGTTGTATAGCAACAAGTGCTGTAAGGTTTAGAATACACAAATAAATATTTGTTGATCAAATATTTCACCGTTTCAATTCGCGAACCATTCACATGGGTACAACTAGTAGTACTAAATGGAACAGGAATATGACCACGAACAGTACGAATTAATTTCATAGAAAACAGTTATGGCCTACTTCAAGGTATTATTCCAGTATTAACGTGGAAGAGTTATATTGTGAAAACCCAGCATCTTAGTATATGCAGCAGCATAATAAGATTTAAAGCTAGTACCTTCAAAGCCAAGTGTAGGATGTTACTATTACATGAAACTATGGGACAACAATGCACTCTATTTGAGACAGACGATAAAAAGAATTTGTGGCATTTAGAAATTCAAAAACCAGTGCTATAATGAAATATGAAAACAACTGCTACTAAGCATATGGCACCACATCCTCAGATTCCCTCATTTCAGTGGTAAATAATTTAAACATTCCTGTAGGAATAAACTGAATTTGATCTGACTGAAAGGATACTTTCTTTTCGGCGCTGTAAGTTTCCTGTCTCATTGTATACAGGAAGAATGGTTTCCTCCAGACGAGCCAAACGATGTTCAAATGATGATAAAATACCAACCATTCCCTTTGTAAGATGACTACTGCGATTCACCCTTTCTTTCAGTAAGTTTAGATTATTCAGTTCCTGAAATACAAATACAGTCACATCAACATCAAAACAGAAAATGTAATTTAAAAGACCACAACCATTTCCATTTCATGTTTCATCCTTCATGGATGGCAAAGAGTCCCTCATTTATATGGTTTATATTCACAGGATGATCCTGCATTTTAACAGGGTTCTTGCACTTCATTTCTGTTATTATCCCCCTTATCTTCCCATACTGATTGTGATACAGTATTAATATCCATCCCTCATTACCACTAGCTCGATGTAATATGCAAAACACAGGTCTCATTTTCATACATCTTCTACATTTATGTCACCATTCTGTTACACCACATACATACAAGGAAAATCACACTTATCAGTCAACACGACATTCTTTCTGTTTTTTTTTTTTTATTATATGAACAGCTGAAAAAGCCAACTACATATTTTGACACACTTCATTGGATCATCTGGTCACTCCATAACCATTAGCGAAAAGAAAAATATTTATCTAACTTTAGTTAGTATTATGAAGACAGCTGGGATCTCACCCTTTTTACAGTGACAAAAAAAAAATATATATATATATATATAAAACTCTATGTACTTTATATAATACATAAAGCTGTATGACTATACATCATCATAACCACTATCAGTGTCATGCCACGTCTGTTCACTAAAACTTGTGATGTAAATGTCTGAAGCTGGATATAATATGTTTATATGTTACATGCCTCTGCTACTAGCATTTCACAGGAGTGTTTTGGTCGAATGTTCTACATAGGGCCAGTGGTCCAGTTACAGCTATACCTGTATGTATTGTTGACAAATTCATATCTTATGAGATTTGTCAAACTGTGGGTATGGGTTACAAAAACCTAATCATATAAACTGCCCTGTGCATAACACACAGAGTTTATGTATGAAGTAAATCTTTAAACAATACACACAGATATAACCAAAACAGGAAATCACATGGTTCCATCTAAAACACTCAACCACAACATAACCACAGGTGACAACATTCCTATGCAGAAATAATCATAAGAGCATATAACAAGTAAACCTATTCCATTCAGTTAAAAACAATGCTCTTTTTCACATATTAATGACACTATGATGAGTTATGATGATACACATATATTCATAAAACTTTACATAATACATATATATGACATCATAAAAAGGTGACATCTCAACTCCTCTGATTACACCAGCTGAATATACACAGATATTCTAATTTCCTCTAATGGTTATAAACACATAGACCTGATGATGACATAATGAGAGCGGTCGAAACATATGGTCGCCGCTTAACTAGTTGTAAAATAAAGAACGGGGGGTGACAGGTAAGCATGGTTTTATGTACACATATAAAATACTTCCAACAGGTTGCAACATTCCATGGTTAGATCTAGCATTTACATTTTATCTGAAGACAGACAGCAGACGGTAATGTACGGCATAACCGCCTATCCAATTGACCGTGCGGTCTACAGCGTCGAGGTCTGAAAGTGCATGATTGCTGAGATCGCGGGTTCGAATCCAGCCAAGGGCATGGATGTTCTCATTTTGTTTGTTGTGTGTTGTGTTGGTAGCGTACTGGAGACGAGCTTATAACTCGTTCAGAAGAATAATAAAATTCAATGGACTACTTGGTGTGTGACTACGCGATCTAGAAACCTCAATGGGCAGCCTAGGCCCCAAGTTGGGCCGCAGCGCTACAGAGAAAAAAATATATATACCATGAAATTACGCTGTGTTTGGGGATAGAAAACCTTCAAATATAACGTCAAATAAAACCAGCATACCCTTTCTAATTTATTAGCTATTTCATACTTCCTTTCACTCGGATCATGCATCTTTGCAACAACCGCTCATACCGCACAGTTAACGACTAAAAAGTACTACTCGACATCACACAAGTGATGTATTATTGATAGCTCATATACCAACACTTGAACAACAAAATTACTATTCAGTTACTACAGAAATACATGCATGGTGCATATATGAACAAACTGTCCCCTCGCTTGTGAATCACACAATACATACCACTGACATTTAATGGTTTCCAAATACCTCTGACCTTCTATTTCGTGTGATTCTCTTATTGAAAGATCGGTCACCCTTGCGCTGGACATGGCAATTTCACTTGGCGGGAGCAACCTCCGGCCCTAGCCAATTACGGAGACACCTGCTACCGTGCTGCCAACATCAGTACCACTTCGAACGAACCAATTCTGAGACATAAATTTAGTATGCACCACAATTGCTTATTACTCAAAACAGGTTTCCATACCGTCTTTTATGTTCATCTTTGTCTTTCATATTCAGGTTCTTGTGTTGGGTCGCGTGTTCGTAGATTCATCCTTCTCCCACTAATTGATACAAATATATATATATATATATATGTGTGTGTGTGTGTGTATGTATGTGTGTGTGTGTGGATTCAATTTTGTTACAGCAAGTATACATTTAACATGGAATTTACACTATTATTATACAATATTTTAGTAGACTTGTAAATATGTCATTGTAGTTTCAAGTTTATGAACGTTGGTGCGTAACATATGTATATTTATCACTAATACATAGTCCCCAGTTTGTTATTAGAAATGTTTATTATATTAAACTTACTACTCATAATCGGTCTTAAATCTGCCATTAAATCCCAATATCAAGCTTACATATACATATAAAACAACCAGGCTTACTCCATTATTACCAGTCTAGTGCGGTCTAGCGTCTATTCTCTCTTCCCCCACAGCTCTGTCTGCTGCTTATCATGCAGTGAAAACGAAACGAGTATCTTACAAACAAAAGGATCCCTTGCTCTATTCTTCGTTGTTATATAGGACGCTCGGTATACGTACAGTACATAATCATTTGCTAAATTTTAATTGTTGTAGATGTTCCAGTAAATTAACTTCAGATGTAGCAGTAAGACTGTTCTGTAGCAAGGCCTTTTCTTCAGCTTTGTTCAGTAACACAAGTTCCAACAGACACTGGTTGTCTGTAACCTACTCCTCATTTGCATTTTCTTTGTGTGTTACTCTTCGCTTCTAACGCAGCGTGCGGTCACTGCTGCGTGCTTGGAACGAAACGGTTAACTACGTGGAGCAAAAAAAAAAAAAAAAAAAAACCCCCGCCCCGACAGGGGGGGGGGGGGGGTGAGTAACTTCAACCCTGGTCTTTTTTTTTTTTTTCCCTCTTCCTTTTTTTTTTTTTTGTAAGAAAACCAACCATTTTTGAACACCTGT
>Ga0123355_10002851_pt1 | contig 24578 bp, 16 predicted proteins | sample TergutEmb28metaG_3_FD_89872 | JGI IMG/M metagenome (GOLD analysis project Ga0123355, IMG submission 89872) | Embiratermes neotenicus P1 segment gut microbial communities from Petit-Saut dam, French Guiana - Emb289 P1 | ecosystem: Host-associated > Arthropoda: Insects > Digestive system > Gut ... | reverse complement strand
TGGTGGACTATCTCACCAATATCACTCAGCTCCATATACGGGACGCCCAAGTGTGCGTCCCCTACTATTTTGCCGAGTGAATTTTGCTTATCTTTTGTGCAGATTGTTATAATATTATTTTTCTTTTTGCAGTTCGTTCACAGTTCCTCCGCTACTTCCTATGCTCATCATCATACATAGCAGTGTTGTCTAAGTCAAACACCTTCCGCCAAGCCGCACCTTTGCGACTCACCATCTCATCAACCCGCGCAACATACTCCGCAACATCCCGCACATTAAAAGCCCGCTCAATCCGCCCACTCTCACCATTAACAAACTTACTGATAGCCCCAGCCCCCACAGCTATAATCGTACAGCTCTCCTCCATAATCTGTACATTATAGAGGCATCCAAAGCCCTCTTTCGCATACCCCACATTCTCAAAGTTACCCAGGGAGTTCTTCTGCCGATACATATAATACGGCTTAAAGCCATGTGTACCCATATATTCTTTGGATATATTTAGGAATCTCTCCATTTGGACAGCCTCTGTCAAAGAGGTTTCTGGAAGCTCTTCTTTGAGTCTCGAAGCCCGCTTGACAGCTAGTGTGTGGACAGTTATTTCATCAGGATTTAGTGCTGTTACTGCTTTAAATGTATTCTCCACATCTGCCTCACTCTCATCAGGCAGCCCTAGTATGAGGTCGATATTTATATGTTCAAAGCCCTTCTTTCGAGCGAGTTCGTATGATGTTATAAATTCATCCGCGCTGTGCGCTCTGCCTATTCGTTTAAGGGTTTTGTCGTTTATAGATTGTGTGTTTATTGAGATTCTCCCTACTCCGTGATTTTGCATGATGTCTAGCTTTGCCTCAGTTATCGTGTCAGGTCTTCCTGCCTCTACTGTGTACTCTTTGACCTTTGACAAGTCAAATGTCTCCTTAACATATCGCAAAAGCTTCACAAAAGCCTCATCATCAAGGCTCGTTGGTGTGCCGCCGCCTATGTAGATAGTGTCAGGTGCGCAACCCGCAAAATGCCTAGCAACATAGTCAAGCTCTTTTTTAACAGCGTCTATATAGCTTTCCACAGCATCACTATACTTATCTATCGGATACGATGTAAATGAGCAGTACAAACATTTTGATGGACAAAACGGAATCCCGATATATAGGCTATACCCCTTGTCAGAGCCCTTCTCCAGCAGCTTCTGCTCCGCTCTTGCCACTTTAGCGCAAAGCGTTGCGCGTTCAGGCGAGACCATAAACCGCTCCTGCATAAATAATACAATTTTCGCATTATTCATACCCTCTTCCATCAGCCCCGAAGCAATCTTCGCAGGGCGAATACCTGTTAAAATGCCCCATGGCAAGCCTTGTTCGCTCTCCCACAGTTTGTAGATACTATGCTTTATCGCATACACGATATCTCCATCGTCACATATATATTCTGCCTCACGCTCGATACAAGAGTTCACAAAAAAACGAGCCGACGCCAGCCCGTTTTCGTATCTTGACTCAAGAAATCTAGGTGATGTCTCACCCGCGCTAAGCTCCTTATACTTCTCGTTTGGGAAGAACGCTTGAATCATGTCTATTACTGTGTTTGCATGGTTATGTCCTATGGTTTTGTAATCCATTTCTAATACCCGACTACTGGATTCGTCTTTTTCTCGTGTCCTATGGTCGTTGCCGCTTCATGCCCTGGGAGTACTTTAATCCCATCAGGAAGTGTCAACAACTTCTCTTTAATACTTGAAAACAATGTCTTCGCATCAGCCGTTGGCAAGTCATAGCGACCGAAAGTGCTTCTAAACAGCGTATCACCCGAAAATAGTATGCCGCCTTCTTTATCATAAAAGCAAGCTCCGCCCGCAGTGTGACCTGGAGTATGAATGACCGAAAGCTTACCTTTGCCCAACTCAATAACCTCGCTGTCTTCAAGCAGTCTATCGCATATGATGCTAATTTCTTTCCCCGCGCCCATTTTAGACATATTCCACTTTGGCTCTATTAAAAGCTGTGCTTCATCTTTATGCGCCAAAATATCTGCACCTGTCAAGCTTTTTAACTCTTCAACGCCACCCATGTGATCATAATGACCATGAGTCAATAAGATATATTTCAGCTTCAACCCGTTTTCTTTAATAATCTCCATAATTTTATCGACACCGCCGCCAGGGTCAATAATACACGCGTCTAAGGTGTTTTCATCATAGTAAAAGTATGAATTGGTAAATATCGGTGGTGCTTGGAAGTGTATTAGTTTCACAATTATTGTCCTCCTTAAGTCTGTGTCCAATCTAAAACGTCTTATCCGACTCCAGCATAATAGTAACCGGTCCGTCATTAATAAGCTCAACATACATATGCGCGCCAAACTCACCGCACTCGACTTTGTCATATTGACCCTTAACGTATTCAACAAAGCTTGCAAAAATATCTGCCGCAACACTCGGCGGTGCGCCTTTTGTATAGCTCGGTCGCCTACCTTGATGTGCATCCCCATATAGAGTAAAGTTCGGCACAAGTAAAATTCCGCCGCCTATGTCTGCCACAGACAAGTTCATCTTATCATTCTCATCAGGAAATATTCTTAAATGCACAAGTTTCCCTGCCATGTATTCAAATGTCTTTGCATCGTCTGCTTCCGCTACGCCTACTAAAACCATTATCCCCTGCTCTACTTGGCCTATTATTTTATTATCTACACTAACTTTTGCGTTTGTTACTCTCTGTATTATGCACCTCATGAAAGTCTCCTAATCTCCGCTACACCTGGCACGGATAGTATTTTTTGACACACTCTGTCTAAGTGGTCTCTTGAGTTTATCTCTATCCCAATATTAAAAATAGCCTCGTTATTAGTACTTCTTGCGTTTAAATCCTTTACGGGAACATTGTTGTCTGCTAATATTTTTGATATATCTATAATGAGTCCTACTCTGTCCTCGCATATGATATGAAGATCAGCTCTAAAACTCATACCTCGCGCTGTGTCAGGTATATTCCATGTGGCTTCTATGAGCCTTGCGCGTTCTAGTGAGGGCAGATGTATTATGTTATTACAGTCTGTCCTATGCACAGAAACGCCGCGCCCGCGGGTTACAAATGCCACAATTTCATCCCCAGGAACCGGGCTACAACACTTTGAGAAGCGAACAGATAAATCGCCTACCCCCTGCACGACTATCCCACTTTTTGAACCCTTTCTTTTAGTTTCTGAACTGTCAATTTGCAAAGTCTCAGCAACAAGCCGCTCATCAACTGACATATTCAAAAGGTCTTGCCTTAGCTTGCGCTCATTGTCTTTATTATGTTCACTTATGAGGCGATTAATAATCTGACCTTCTTTAATGCCGCCATGTCCGACAGAGGCATATAGCTGCTCAATTGTGTTAAAGTTATATTTCCTGAGTACCACATCTTGCTTACTCGTATCACTTATAAACTCGCTAAATTCAAATCCTTTACGCTCGGCCTCTTTTTCTAAAAGCTCCTTACCCTTTATTATATTCTCATCTTTATTTTGCGCTCTGAACCACTGATTTATCTTGCCTCTTGCGGCACTGCTCTTGACTATATTGAGCCATTCATGTTTAGGACCTGAGGAGTTTCTGCTTGTTATGACTTCAACCCTGTCCCCCGTTTCAAGAGTGTGGTCGAATGGAACAATGTTACCATTCACCCTTGCGCCTATCATCGTGTTACCGATGGCAGAGTGTATAGCATATGCAAAGTCAATCGGTGTCGAACCAGAGACTAGGCTTATAACCTGTCCGCGTGGTGTAAAGCAATAAACTTGCTCTCTAAAAATACTAAGCTCTGTCTTTAGCTCAAAAAGGTACTCTCTGTTGTCTGATAGTTCTTTTTGCCATTCCAGTAACTGTTGCAGCCAGCCGATATCATCCTCCTCATCGGCTTCATTGCTGAGGGCATTTGCATTTCTATTACTCTTGTATTTCCAATGTGCAGCGACACCGTATTCGGCTATTTTGTGCATGTCCCATGTACGTATTTGAAGTTCAAAAGGCTCGCCGCCCTCACCCATCATAGTTGTGTGAAGCGACTGGTACTTATTCGATTTTGGCATCGCAATGTAGTCTTTAATCTTGCCCTGCAAAGGCTTGTACATATCATGAGCTATGCCCAGAACCTCGTAGCATTCCATTGTTGTATCCACAATAACCCTTATCGCGTACAGGTCATATATCTGGTCGAGGGTTGCGTTTTTTCTCATCATTTTTTTGTAGATGCTGAAGTATTGCTTTGGTCGCCCTTCTACCATGGCTTTAATATTTGCTTCTCTGACCTTGTTTTCAACTTTTTGCACAATAATTTTTACAAACTCTTCGCGCTCTTTTTGTTTACGATTTATGCGCTCTACAAGGTCATAGTAAGCGTCTGGGTCAAAGTATCTAAATGCTATATCCTCTATCTCATAACGGAGCTTTGCAATACCAAGCCTATGAGCGAGCGGCGCGTAAATGTCTAAAGTCTCTTTCGCAATCTTTCTCTGCTTATCAGGCGACATGTATTGAAGTGTGCGCAAATTATGCAGTCTGTCAGCAATCTTTATGATAAGCACACTAATATCTTTTGACATAGCGAGAAACATCTTACGATAATTTTCCGCTTGCGCTTCGTCATTTCTACTCAATCGCTCACGCAGTTGCGCTTCTTCTTTTTCACGCTCTTTTTCTTGCTCTTCTTCGTATTTTATCTTGCTTTCTCTGACGCGGCGTTCTTTGCTTTGTTCTATTTGGGCTTTCAGCTTTTCTCTTTCTTGCTCGCCACGCGTTTTCTCAAGCTCGAATTTATCAAGCTTTGTCACGCCGTCCACAAGGGTCGCTACCCGCTCGGAAAACTCATTAACTATATCATCATACGTATACTCTGTGTCCTCAATAACATCGTGAAGTATGCCGCCGATAATAATATCCGTATCCATGCCAAGCTCCGCAAGAATCACCGCCACAGATAATGGATGGACAACATACGGCTCACCAGACTTTCTAAGCTGAGTGCCGTGCGCGTTTAGAGCTATCTTGTAGGCGCGTGTAACGTCTGTCAAGTCTCTATCTGGGTTGTTCGCCTTTAGTATTGCGATTAAATGGTTATAGATTTGCTCGACTGTCATTTGTCCATCACCTCCTGTCGGTTTTACTTTTTGCGAGAGGGTTTGCTTATTTTTTGCCTCTGCATTGTCCATTTCCATAAATAATATATTTTATGCTCGTAAGTGCCTCAAGGCCCATAGGACCTCTGGCGTGAAGTTTTTGTGTACTAATTCCAATTTCAGCACCTAGTCCAAATTCAAAACCATCACTAAACCAAGTTGACGCATTAACATACACCGCCGCCGCGTCTATCATTTTCAAAAACTTTTGCGAATTTGTATAATCGTTTGTTATTATGCACTCAGAATGTTTTGTGCCATACTTATTTATATGAGCAATCGCATCGTCGATGTTCCCTACAACCTTTATCGCCAAAATTAAATCATTAAATTCAGTAAAGTAATCCTCTTCTATCGCTTTGTCGCAAGGGATGATTGCCGCGGTTTTATCACAGCCTCTTAGTTGCACTTTGTATTCACTTAGCTTATTGTGCATAGCTTTTAAGAACTCATCAGCACGGCTCTCATGGATTAAAAGCGTTTCCAGAGAGTTGCAAAGAGATGGTCTGAGGCATTTAGCATCCACCAAAATATCTAGCCCCATCTGAATGTCTGCAAACTCATCTATATAAATATGACAATTCCCCGCTCCTGTCTCAATCACAGGAACAGTCGAATTGCTAACAACGGACTTGATAAGCCCCGCACTCCCGCGTGGGATTAGTACATCAATATAGTCGTTTAATTTCATAAGTTGGGTAGCACTCTCTCTTGATGTGTCTGAGATTATCTCAATCGCATCCTGTGGTAGGTCAACTTTTTTTAGAGCCTCTTTCATTATGCGCACAAGCTCTAAATTGGAGTTTATGGCTTCCTTGCCACCACGAAGGATTATAGCATTCCCTGTTCTAAGAGAAAGTACCGACGCATCAACAGTAACATTCGGGCGCGCTTCATAAATCATTGCTACCAAGCCTAAAGGTACGCGCTTTTTACCAATCAGAAGCCCATTCGGGCGCTCCCACATGCGCTCAACTTCACCTAAAACATCGGGAAGCATGGTAACTTGCCGCACAGCAAAGGCAACCCCACGTATGCGCTCCTCGCTTAACATGAGCCTGTCTTGCATAGACACGGGTATCCCGCTATTTTTTGCATCTTCCATGTCTATGGCATTCGCCTTTAGTATCTTATCTATATTTTCTTCTAGTCCATCCGCTATAGCGTTTAGTGCGGCATTTCTTTGGTCAATGCCTACATTTGCGAGTATATAACTTGCTTCTTTTGCTCTTTGCGCTTGTATTTGTATGTTCATGTGTTTTTACCCCTTTCTAGATTTACGCGGGATGATTGCCATCATCCCCTACATCTATTTGCCTATTACATCAAAGTACGTACCAATCTCCGCACCTTCCAATACATCATAAATCGCCATAGGGCTTTCGCCGTCCATTATGATTGTTCTTGTCGCTGACTCCGCGGCTATCTCTACCGCCATTATCTTTGTCGCCATGCCACCAGTGCCACGGCTTGAACCTACGCCTCCTGCGCTTTTTCTGATTTCATCGGTTATTTCATCTACTTCACTTATCAGCTTTGCTCCTGACTCTGCTGGGTTTTTATCGTACAGTCCATCAATATCTGTCAGCATAATCAGCAAATCAGCACCTACAATATTAGCAACATAAGCAGAAAGTCTATCATTATCACCAAACATAATCTCATATGTCGATACGGTGTCATTTTCATCAACAATCGGAATTACATCATATTTTAAGAGCGAATCAAATGTATTGACAGCGTTTTCGTGCATTGTCTCGTTCGTAATAACGTCTTTGGTCAAGAGAACTTGTCCAACAACTTGATTATATCTGCGGAAGAACTCATCGTATATGCTCATCAATTGGCACTGACCAACCGCGGCAGCGGCTTGTTTGCCTTTAACGTCTTGCGGTCTCGTGCTTAGGCGTAGTCTAGATACTCCGACGCCTATCGCTCCTGAGCTTACTAGGACTACTTGTTTCCCAGAGTTTTTTATGTCAGCTAGGACTCGTACTAACTCTTCTATTCGCTTTAGGTTTAGGCTTCCATTGTCGAAGGTTAGGGTGCTTGTGCCTACTTTGATTACTATTTTGTTTGTGGATTTTAGGTTTCTCATGTGGGGTTCTCCTTGGGTGGCGTCGTTTTGGGCAAATTGAATTTAATGTCTTGTGAGCAAATTACAGTTTTAATGTAAATAATACATAATAGGTGATAGAGACATCTTAGCAACAAGGATATACAAAATGTAAAATAGGGTGGTATAAAATTGCAAATATAATCAATATTGCAGGAATGATAAACCAAAGCCCATTTTTTCGCGTAACCTCTAATAAGGCAAGGCTAATACCAATAATTATCGCAATTGAGATTTGACCAACTTCTAAAAAAAACAAAGGGTCGTCCATTAAAATATGGGTCCAAGGTTCTCCCACAATAATAACGTATCTCATTATTAATATGCATGTAAGAAATGTTGCAATTATTGGATAGATAAAACTCTTTGCCCTAAAGTTAGGTTTCATTTATCGTTGCCCCCATAATATTATATAAAGCCCTTCACAACAACATCGCACTCAAAATTCGCTAAAGTCTTAATGCCGACAATGTGTATTGTTTAGCTTTCTCATTCATTTTCTGTTACCATTCGCTAGTTAATATAAGTTTTCTGCGACCGTTACATATTGCCCAAATCAGGTCTCTTCCTCCTCGTAACCTCCAAAGCCTTCTCCATACGCCACTTATCAATCTCTTTATGGTTGCCATTAACCAAGACCTCAGGCACCCCTCGCCCTCTAAACTCACGAGGTCTAGTATACTGCGGATATTCAAGCAACCCATCAGTAAAGCTCTCAAACTCAAGAGATTCAGAAGCACCCAAAACCCCAGGCACCAACCTAGAAACCGCATCTATAACAACAACAGCCGCAATTTCCCCGCCTGTTAGAATGTAGTCGCCTATTGATATTTCATCTGTTACTATTTCGTCGATTACGCGCTGATCTATGCCTTCGTAGTGACCGCATATCAGCACCAAGTTTTCTTCTTGCGCAAGTTGCTGCGCTTCTTTTTGATTGAACTTTCGCCCTGTTGGACTCATAAATACTACTTTTGTATTCGGTGCAAGTTTGTCCTTAATAGACATGTATGAATCAAACACAGGTTCAGGACGCATCAAAAGTCCTGCCCCGCCGCCATATGTGTAGTCGTCAACCCTTCTATGCTTATTGCCTGAAAAATCTCGTATGTCAATGCAGTTTATGCTTATTAGTCCGCTGTCTTGGGCTCTTTTTGTTACACTGTGGTCAAGTGCTCCGTGCAGAACCTGCGGGAAAAGAGTAAGTACATAAAAATTCATAGCTCTCTAAGCCCCTCTAGTAGTTTGACCGTCATTTTCTTTTGCGGCACATCTACGTTTAAAATACAGCTTCTGATAGCAGGAATAAGGAGGTCTTTTACCCCTTCTTTTCTCACGACATATACATCGTTTGCACCTGTGACTATTATATCACAAATTATGCCTAGATGCTCGCCATTGCCCTCATAAACTTCCATATCATAGATATCTCTGATATAGTATTCATCCTCGCCGAGCTCTAGCGCGTCAGTCTCTGGTACTTGCATGATTTTGCCTTTTAGTTTAATGGCTGCGTTCATATCGTCAATGCCTTTTAGCTTTAGAAGTGCAAATTGCTTGCTGCCTTTTGCGCTTTCAATTTCAAAAGTCTCACCATCTATAATAACCCGCTCAAGCTTAAAGAACTTATCAGGGTCATCGCTGTGAGACACAACTTTTAAATTGCCCCTTATCCCGTGAGTATTTACTATTTTACCTACATCAAAGTATCTCATGTTTCCTCCAAGATAGTCGCTTAGCACATGCCTGCCAAGTATAAAAACATAGCCCGTCAAGGGGTACGTGTTTTGTCAAACAATATCGAACCCCTAACGAGCTTTATCCTACTGTGCAATCTCCACAGTAACTCTTGTATCATTTTGAATCGCACCGGCTTTTACAACTGTCCTTATCGCCTTTGCAATTCTTCCTTGCTTGCCTATTACCTTACCCATGTCCTCAGGTGCTACACGAAGCTCTAAAATAGTGCCGCGCTCACTTTGAGTCTCTGTTACGACCACCGCTTCAGGGTTGTCCACAAGGTTTTTGGCAATTAGTTCTAGTAAGTCTTTCATAGTATCGCCTCTTTCCTCTACTACCTATAGCGCGCCGCTTTTTTTAAGCAATGCCCTTACAGTATCTGTAGGCTGTGCACCGTTTGCGATCCATTGTTTAGCTTTTTCAACATCTATTAAGACGTCAGCTGGATTCTTCGTAGGGTCGTAATGTCCGATTTCTTCGATACTTTTACCATCTCTTGGACCTCTTGAGTCAGCCACTACAACTCTGTAGAACGGAGCTTTTTTCGCGCCCATTCTTTTAAGTCTGATTTTTACCATTTTTCCACCTCCAAAAGTTTATAAGGGTCGTGATAATATTTTTATTTAAAGAAAGGTAGATTCATCTTACCTTTTCTGCCCCTTGACATCCCTTGCATCTGCTTCATCATCTTCTTCATTTCTTCAAAGCGTTTTAGCAGACTATTTATTTCTTGAACGCTGCGCCCGGCCCCTGCGGCTATTCGCTTTTTACGTGAGCCATTTAGGATGTCTGGGTTTCTACGTTCTTTTGGCGTCATTGATTGTATAATCGCCTCTATGTGTACCATCGCTTTATCGTCAATATCCACACCGTCTAATTGCTTCCCAATTCCTGGAATCATTCCCAGCACGTTTTTAAGCGGTCCCATTTTCTTCACTTGTTGAAGCTGACTATAGAAGTCCTCCAAGTTAAAGTCCATGGTACGCATTTTTGCCTCTAAGGCTTTTGCCTCTTCTTCGTCATAATTTTCTTGCGCTTTTTCTATAAGGCTCAAAACGTCGCCCATACCGAGTATTCTAGACGCCATTCTGTCGGGATGAAAGACTTCCAAATCCCCCATCTTCTCGCCCATACCCACGTATTTAATAGGTTTTCCTGTAACGCTTCGTACAGACAGGGCTGCACCGCCTCTTGTATCGCCGTCTAGCTTTGTCATTACTATGCCGTCTATACCTAGCCGCTCGTTAAAACCCTCAGCAACATTTACAGCGTCTTGACCCGTCATAGCGTCAACTACTAAAAGAATCTCTTGAGGGCGTACGGCTTTTTTAATCTCTTCAAGCTCGTTCATCAGCTCTTCATCTATGTGAAGTCTACCCGCAGTGTCTATGATAATAACGTCAAGATTATTCTCTTTGGCGTTTTCAATAGCTTTTGTCGCGATTTCAACGGGGCTTATTTTATCGCCCATTGAAAATACAGGGATGCTATAAGTCTTGCCAACGACTTCAAGCTGTTTAATAGCAGCAGGGCGATAAATATCACACGCTACAAACATCGGGTGACGACCCTGCTTTCTAATAAGCCCGCCGAGCTTGCCAATCGTCGTTGTTTTACCAGCGCCCTGCAGACCTACCATCATAAAAACGGTCGGCGGCTTTGCAGAATAGGTTAGCTGGCTATTCGTCGTACCCATGAGGGCTGTCAGCTCGTCATTTACAATCTTTACAACGTGCTGCCCTGGAGTTAGGCTATTAAGCACATCAGAGCCAACAGCTTTTTCAGTAACGGCATTTACAAAATCCTTAACGATCTTGAAGTTGACATCCGCCTCTAAAAGAGCAAGCCTTACCTCACGCATAGCGTCTTTGACATCTTTTTCAGATAATGTGCCTTTCCCTTTAAGCTGTTTGAACACATCTTGTAGTTTGCTTGAAAGATTTTCAAAAGCCATTCGCGAGTCCTCCTTTTTTTGTATTGGAGTAGCAATAGTGTTAAACCAAGTCTAATATTTCCAGTAAAACCTCTTTTATCTTCTCAGCATTATCGCCGTCTGCAAGCTGCGCTATAAGCTCAAGCTTTCGTTTTGCACTTTCTCTGTTTTCAACCAGCCTCAAATTAACTTCATATTTCTCAAGCAATTTATCAACACGCTTTAGCATGTCCGACACAGCTTGCGGTGTGGTGGATGCACTTTGAGCAATCTCTGATAACGACATGTCGTCATCATGATAAAGCTCATAAACTTCCCTCTGCTTAGGCGTCAAGAGTCCGTTGTAATAGTCATATAAAAGAGATTTACGCAAAAGCTCATCCATATTGCTCACCAAACTTAGTTCATCCTACTCTAAAAAGCCTTGTTCACTATCAAGCAAAATTACTTGATAGCAACAAAGCTAATTATATCTGCATTTCACTTTCATGTCAATAGTTTTTATCAGATTCAGCTTCAATCCCATTTAAAAAATTAACAACCCCAACATATATCGCCCATGCTACCCTTTGTTGATGCGACTCGGTGACAAGCAATGCTCTATCATTTACATTTGACAAAAAGCCGCACTCGACAATAATTGCTGGAATCGTTGTACGTTTAAGCATAAAATAATTCTCATTAGCCTTTGCTTCACGCTTTCTATTGTCTAGCATCGTTGACATTTGAGTCTGCACGCTCTCAGCCAGCCTCCTGCTCTGCTCAGAGTCTCCATAATAAAACACCTGCGGTCCGGATGCCCTTGCATCTGGAAAAGAATTTTGGTGTATGCTTATAAGCAGGTCTCCATGCTCTGTATTTGCAATAGCTGTCCGACCTGCCATATCCGACCTTTTGGTGTCACCCAGCGGAGTGTCGTCAGCGCGCGTCAATAAAACATATGAGCCTCCCTGCTCCAAATACCTTTGAAGCTTTAGCGCAATCGCTAAGTTTATCTCTTTTTCCAAAATATTATCGGCTGTAACCTTTCCCGGATCCCAGGTTCTGTTTATCTATTGACTCCTGTTTTTAAAATATCCAATGGATATTTATCGTTTGACTCAGACTATATTTATCTCCTATCTCAATATAGTCAATAAAGTCAGTGACAGCGGCATAGCTCATTTCAACATGCTCAATGTAATCACGTATTTTGAAAGGGTTCTTTTCTTCGTTTTTGATCTTATTCTCTAACTGTTTAATTGCTTCTTGAGTTTTTGAAACTCGTTCCTTAATATGTTCCATATCTATACCAAGCCGCTCTTTTATGACTTTAAACTCGACCTCGCTCAGAACTCCTTTCACCTTATCTACATATACATTTGCTAATGTATCTGATGCTTCTTGCTGCTTTTTGTACACTTCGGTTAAAGAGTGCTGCTCTTTTGTAAGCTCTAGTCTCAAACTGTTTTTTCTATTGACTATGCTCATTAGCGCAACCTCTTGCGCATCATCTTTTATAAACTCTTTAACAATTTGACAGAGCGCATCCTTTACTGCAGCTGTCAATGTGTCCATACGAATCGTATGAAGGCTACATTTATCATTTTTTGTTTTCAGTGCTAGACCGCATTTTAGATATTGAACTTTGTTTCTGCCATAGCGTTTTTGCATTGTGCTTTTACACTCTAGACAAATAACTTTTCCTGCGAACAGATGAGTTTTAGGAGCTTTCTCCTTGTCTAAGTCAATGTTTGAGCTTTTGACACCCAACCTGCTTTGAACTTTATCGAATGTCTGAACATTTATAATTCTTTCATGAGTATTTTTTACCACAATCCAATCTTTTTCAGGAACTTTTATCATCTTCTTGCTTTTATAGCTAACTTTCTTCTCACGTCCTTGAACCATATGTCCCAAATAAATCCTTTCACGCAGTATCTTGCGTATGGTGCTTGTTGACCAGATGCTAATGTCGTTTTTTTCGCCGTGTATCGCTTTCTTTTCGGCTGGGTTATAATAGTTCTTGCCCTGAGCCCTCTTATGCTCTGTGGGCGTTTTATAGCGTTTTTTCGTCAATATATTTGCTATCGCTGCGATACCGTAGCCTTTTAGGTACAGATCGAATATTTCTCTAACCACCTCCGCAGCTTCTCTGTCGATAATAAGTTTGTGCTTATTATTGGGATCGCGTTTATAACCATATATGCACAAATGCCCCACATATAACCCGTTTTGTTTCATGGCATTCAGTGCCGCAGTGACATTCGCTGATAAGTCTTCCGAATACCATTCGTTTACAAGGCTATTTATTTGCCTCGCTTTCTTTCCGCCTTTTACCCCTGTATCAACATTGTCGACAATCCCTATAAAGCGTATATTCCAAGCTATAAATTGGTTATGTAAATACTGTTCCACTACTTCTATGTCTCTAGAGAATCGTGATTGGTTCTTGCAAAGGATTATGTTAAATTTTCCTTGCTCTGCATCTTCTAGCATTTTATTAAACGCCGGACGATCTCTATCGAGTCCTGAATAATCGTCGTCAGTATAAATTTCATGGATCTGCCAACCATTTTTTATCGCATGTTCTATTAGGAGTAATTTTTGATTTTGGATGCTCTCGCTAGAGTTGTCTTTTTCTACTTTGTCTCCGTCCTCTTTTGAAAGGCGACAGTATATCACAGCTTTTTCCTGCATTTGATTGTCTCCTCTTCCTAAGTATCTATAGAAACTATATATATTACAAGAACGCTATTTCAATGCACAAAAAAACTCCTGCATACTCTCAATCTGAGTATGCAGGAGAACTTCATAGATTCATAGTTACATCATCAATAAAAACCTTGCAAATATTGTTGCAACCTCTGCTCTGGTAGCTGTCGCGCTTGGATCAAAGGTCCCGTCAGGTCGCCCTGTTACAATTCCAGCACCTTGAATTACTAAAACTGCCTCTACAGCCCAATGAGATATTGCACCTTGATCCGCAAAAGCGACTACTTCGCCTCGGGTAAATTCTATCCCCATAATATTAGCATAACGGTAAAGCATTAGTGCCATTTGCTCGCGGGTTATTAAAGAGTGTGGTTCAAAGCTGCCGTCACCCATTCCACTTACAACACCCAGCTCCGCTGCCCACTCTATCGCCCCAAAATACCATGCATCTATCATCACATCATCAAAGCTAGGTTGAGCGTTTGCATAAGCTGTTACATTTATATTCGTAAGATTCGCAAGAACTTGAGCAAACATTGCACGAGTCATATACATCTGTGGGCTAAATAAATTTGGCTCCGTTCCCGAAAACAGCGAATTTTCCCAGGCGATTCTCACAGATTGATAATACCAAGCCGACGAGTCAATATCAATAAATGGTAATCCATCGCTAACTATTGGAACTTGTTGCGGCGGCACAGTAGGTGCTACTTGAGGAATATCCTCCTGCACTTGTGCAGGTGCTGTAGGCATAGCGTTTTCCCTAGCCTGTGACCCATTACCTGCACTAGTAATTGCCCTCACTCTAAATTCGTAAGTATTTCCGTTAATTAGTCCTGTGAATGTATAGCTAAGCTCAGAACCGACACTTATCCATGTTCTTCCACCATCACTTGAAACTTCAAAACGCGCAATTGCCCTGCCTCCTGTGTTAGCTGGAGTGCGCCATCCTAGTGTCACGCTACCATCACCTGGAGTCGCGACAAAGTCTCTAGGCATCGACGGCACTTGTGCAGTTGTGCCACCACCACTTCCTCCTGTACCCGTACCTGCTCCTGGTCCAGTCGTTGGTGGTGTAGTTGTTACTGTAAATGTTACAGTATTGCTGAGTACAGAGTCACTGAAGTTAACCCCATCACCAATCGCTCTAACTTGAAGTCTCTCCCCATCCGTCAGTTGAGCAAAACTAAACGATGTCCCCGAAGCCACTCCTACCATTTGCCCGTTAAGATAAACTTGATATCTCGCAGCATTTGAAACAGCTGACCACGTAAGAGTTGTACCTAAAAGTCTAATTACAGGAGCGGAGAGCTGTTGTGGCTGAGGCTGCCCTGTAGTTATTGTAAAGGTTACTTCGTTGCTAAGTTCAGAGTCTTCGAAATGACTGCCATCAGCAATTGCTCTAACTTGCAGCCTTGTTCCACTTGCGAGTCCTGCAAGGTTAAATGTTGTCGCGGTAATAGTTTCCTCACTTGCCACGCCATTTATATAAATACGATATCCCATAGCCGCAGCAACAGCAGACCAACTTAGAGTTGTCCCTGATATGCTGATTGCAGGAGCAGGAAGTTCTTGAGGATTTGCGACAACAAAGCTCACTAGATTGCCAAGGTATGAATCAAAAAAGTACACACCATCGCCAAGAGCTCGTACTCTCAGTTCTGCCTCCGCACCAACAACGCCTGTCAGATTAAAAATTGGCTCTATTGTTGTACCCACCGCTTCACCAAAAAGATAAACACGATAGGCGCTCGCATTTTCTACAGCGTTCCAAACTAAAAACATGCCTTCGTTAGTAAAGTACGATTCAATAATAGGAGCAACAAGCTGATTATGCGGACGTTCAGGGAAAACTACCTCGTTGCTTTTTTCTGAATCGGCAAATTCAGCATTATTACTAATCGCTCGAACGCTAAAGCTAGCTCCACGATAAGTCTCATTGATGATAAAATCTACACCTACAAAGATGCCATCTCTTGCAACTCCGTTTATGTAAATACGATATCCAAACGCATTCTCAACCGCAGTCCAGCTTAATGTCGAATCATATATGCTGATGACAGGAGCGTCAAGCTGAGTCGGCGGCTGCGCCCATTCAATTCCAACTGGATTGCTGAGATCAGAGTCTAAGAAGTCATGCCCATCACCAATTGCCCTAACATGGAATACTCCAGAGGTGACAATATCGTCTATGTTAAATGTCAATGTTGTAGCACTAACCGTTCCTATTGGCTCATGGTTAAAATACACTCTGTATGAAGCAGCATTAGAAATAGCCGCCCAGCTCAAAAGAGTCGAGCCGTTTTCAAAAGTAAAGTCGATTACAGGGGCGGCAAGCTGATTATACGGTGCTGTCGTAAAAATAACTACATTACTTGGCAAAGAATCACTGAAGTTAATGCCATCGCCGAGGGCTCTTACTTGGAACATCGTTCCATAAATAGGTCCATGGAAGCTAAGGCGCGGTGCATCTAATGTCATACCTAAAGGCCAGCCGTCTACATATACGCGGTATCCAACTGAGTCATCCACCCTCGCCCAGTTTAGAGTAATACCAAAGCTTGTTCTAGTCATGCCAATAACAGGAGAAGCTATACTTGGAGGCTGTGCTGCGTGTGCATTAAATACTAAAGCGTTACTAAGCGCAGAATTAAGCGTCGAATTCCCGTCACCAATCGCCCTAATTCTAAAGTTCGCACCGTGGTCAGCTTCGCTAACAACAAATGTTGTCTCCGTAAGAAGTGTCTCTATCACCGCACCATTTCTATAAACACGGTATCCTACTGCATCTGGAACCGAAAGCCAGCTCAGAGTCGTCCCAAATACTCTCAGGCTAGGGGCATCTAGCTGTCTCGGCGGCGCAGCTGTTATATCAAAAACTACTGTGTTACTAAGCTCCGAATTAAGTGCCGTTAATCCATCGCTAATAGCTCGAACTGCAAATGTCATTCCATCTCTCATTCTGCTAAAAGTGATACCCGTTCCTTGAGTAGCTCTAGTGTCTGCAACGCCATCTATGTATAGAATATAACCCACAGACCCGCGAACAGTATCCCACCTTAGAGTAGTGCCTTCAATCCTAAGAAAAGGGGCATCGATAGGCTCTAATTGTGGTGGGGGTGGAGGCGGTACAGTTGCGTCGAAGATTATGGCGTTACTTAGCTCTGAGTCTAGAGCGTGGGTATGTCCAATAGCTCTAACTTGTAGCTTAGTTCCATCCGCAAGCCCTGTGACGCTAAATCTTGAGGAATTTCTAACAACCGTTGCCGTTGCAACACCATTTACATAAACGCGATATCCAAAAGCGCCTTGTTGGGTACGCTGCCAACTTACATTTGTGCCAACGATATTAATAATCGGGGCACTTAACTGCGGTAGCGGACCTGCTGAGGCGTTAAAAATTATTGAAGTACTATGTGAGTCAAGAAAGTCAATATTGTCGCCAAGAGCTGTGACCGAAATCCATACTCCGTCTGCAACTCCACTCAAATCAAAACTTGTTTCTGTAACAACTGTCTCTGTCACCTCTTCGCTCTCCCGCATACTAATACGATATGATGTAGCATTTTCAACAGACGTCCAGCTTAGTGTTCTATCAGAGATTCTAACAGATGGAGTAGCAAGCCGTATAGGAAACCAGTCCGATATATCAAAAATTATTGTGTTGCTAAGTTCAGAATCAATAACAAGGTTGCTTCCACCAACAGCTCTAACTTGAAGAGTTGCACCGTTAGGAGTACGATAGAGTCCAAACCATTCATTCCAATCAGTTTGACTAATCCCATTTACATAAACACGATAACCAGATGCCGAGGCGACGCGATCCCAAGTCAACATCATGTAATTAGCATCAACCCTAATAACCGGGGCATCCAGTTGGTGAGGTGTCCAAGGTTCTGTCTCCACTGGCAAAACAATAGCATTACTAAGCGCAGAATCTAAATAATGATACCCATCACCGATTGCTCTAACTTGAATAGTTGTGCCATCAGGAAGTCCAGCAATAACATATGATGTTCTCCCAAAAAAGTTCCATCCTGCCATCTCGCCATTTATGTAGATATGATAATCTCCTCTGAAAGATGCTTCATCCCATATTATCAAATTCCCAACAGCACGAATAATCGGAGCTTCCAGCGGCACAGCTGTATCTGATGCAACAAATGTTACCGCATTACTAAGTTCAGAGTCTAAGAAGTTACTTCCATCGCCTACAGCCCTGACTCTAATCTCCATTCCAATATCGCTTTGGCTAGGCCAAAAGCCGCCGCTGTTTCCATGAGTCGACGATCTCCACTGCCCATTCATATAAATGCGATACTCTGATGCAAGTTGAGAAGGAGTCCACTGTATGACTCCGTACGAAAGATAAATATATGGAGTTGGTAACTGCATAGCTGGCTGTAATGTTTCTGAATCAAAAGTGACAGGATCGCTACGCACAGAGTCTATAAAATTAGAATGATTACCATTAATTGCCCTAACTTGTATCACGTCACCATGATTAAGCGTTTCAAATGTATATGATAAAACTCGCCAAACTTCCTTTACGGCGACTCCGTTTACATAGATCCTATAGTGTTCTGTATTTTCATTATAATTCCAAACTATCGCCATACCAACGAGTCTAACTACAGGAGCATCCATCTCCACTGTATCCCCGATTCGTGTCCAGTTTGCCAAAAGTGATACGTCGGAACTCGGCATGACAAAGTGAGTAAACGAGTGCCACCTAACACCCTCCAACTGCCCTTCCACCGTTCCAGATACATCCGATATAACTGTCCAACCAGAAAAGCTATATCCTCTTCTATGACCCGCATGAATATGAGCTTCCTGCCCTGCGATGTGCTCACCCTCGCCGCCTTGTCCTGAAATAGTTTCCCCATCCCTAAGTGGTGGATAATTCTCAATAGTCAGCGTATTCGCCTCAGCAACAATCTCCATATCGCTAAAAGCAACAGCTTCATTATCAAGTACACTATAAAGTTCAATTTCACCCAGCGGTTCTGTCTCAAACGCGCTCGCCTGTACTGCTGGAATAACCATTATAAGCGCGATAAAGAGTGCAATAAAAGCTTTTGACCTATGTAGCACTTTTTCATTAAAATTTCCCTCCCCATAAAAATTAAATCTCATTTTCGTCATTGTTAAAAGTTAATTAATTATACCATGTCTGCCGCAATTTTGACAATATGTTTTTGAAGTTTATAGTAAAATCCGTCCAAAACAGTATAGTTGATTAAGTTGAAAAACCTAACAGATAGAGTGCGGGACTTTTTCGCAAATCGAGAAGGCAGAGCGCAGCATTACCCTCTGTGGTAAGAGCAAGCTCTGCCGACGATGAGTTGCGGAAAAATACAAGCTTTAGCGTTAGGTTTTTCAGCTTAATCGACTATAACAACTTTTTTCACAAAGCAACACAAAAAAGGCGATGGAATCGCATCCATCGCCCTTTTTTCTTTACCTTTATTCCCTACTCCGTACACTCACTCGCCCGTCGGCTTATTAGTGCCAGAACTAATCCAAGTACACCCGTCGGCATCCTCAAATTAAGCATTGTCTTGCATGATATGTATCTCACGACGCTTTAGGCGGCAACCCAAAGTATCTTGTGATGGCTCTCATACTTTATAATATAAGGATAGGCTTTTGCAACGCTTTGTTCTCTACTCCAAAGCGTTGCGGTTTTAGTCCATCTTGCTGATAGACTCCAGCTAAAACTCTCACTCCTTACCTAGACGCACTCGTCAGTTTGTCGAGGCAGAAACTCATCTCATTTCTCCCGTCGGTATCCTGAGAATAAGCATTTTCTTACATGGTGCGCATCTTGCGATGTTTTAAGCGGCAACTCAAAACGTTGCTTGATACTGGTCATGTTTTTAATATAAGAATTTGAGCTGTTTTTTGTTTCAAATCTTGAGATCCTACCCTCGTGGTAGAAGTCTCAATGTATATTAAGTATGTCTTTTGTTTTTCGAGGCTCTGCTCTCGTAGCAGAAGCTCTTATGTGCAGTACTTAAACCCTGCGCATTACCGCGCTTCACAATGTTTAAAGCTCCCAAGCTAAAAACGATTGCCTATAAACGCTCATGCTAGTTTAAGAACCACGTTTTGTAATACTTCCGCCAGTCTATCATCGGATAGACTTTCGGTGTGCTAACCTATGCTCTCATGCCACGCCCGAAGCTTCGACATAAAGCAATCCTTGGCTAGCTGTTGGTACAAAAAGTCTGATCATTGCTTAACTACGATTAGTTAAGTCTTGGTAAAGAAACTGATGTCCATATTTCGCTGCCGTATTGGTCGATACGATACTCATGAGTCACAGAAGCTTCAAGGATATCGTAGAACGCCCAATGAGCATTTGTTAAATCTGTGAAGATTGTTGTGTGTCCTAATGTTGCATTAATTGTTTGTGGATTTGCTACTCTGCCTAAGATACGGTTCATGATAACCACACCTTCAGCTCTTGTGATTAAGTTATCAGGACGGAAAGTACCGTCTTGATGTCCTACTACCCAACCTCTGTTTGCCGCTGCGCCGATATAGAATGCAGCCCAGTGATCCGCGTCAACGTCAACGAAGTTGTTTGGTGCATGTGTTCCGCCAAAGAATCTTACTACTATTGCTGTAAACTCCGCTCTTGTTATCGAGGCATTTGGTCGGAACGTTCCATCTGGATAACCAGCAAGAATATTCATATGCGTAAGATAATCAACAGCTTGAGCGTACCAGCTACTGTGGTTTACATCGCTAAATTGCGATGGTACTGCGTTAAACTTGTTTCCATCTTCAAGTAATCTGAAGATTATCATTGCTACTTCGGCTCTAGTGATAGAGGTATCAGCTCTCATAGTGCCATCTGGGAATCCATAGATAAATCTTGTATGTGTTCCAGTAATGTATTCTACTACTTCTTCGTCATCTACAACAACTACTTGTGCAACTCTTGGAGTTGGTGCAGCTGGTCCTCTGCCCCACCAATCGCCGCCGCCGCTACCGCCACCTGCTGGTGGTTGTTGTTGTTGAGCAACAAAGTTTGCTACGAAAGTTATTTCTGATAAAACTATGTGACCTACTGGGTTAGTCACATTTGTTACGTTTGATGTCCAACCGCTGAAAACAAAACCTGCATTTGCAGTTGGTACTGGTACATCAACAGCTGTAAGAACTCTGCCAGGAGATACTGTTAATGTTGTCGGTCTGTTTGCAGCGAAGCTTCCATTAGCTCCGGCTACGAAGCTTACCGTGATAAGCTCTGGTATTTGAATAGCTTCAAAGTTCGCTGTGAAAGTTACTCCACCCATAACTGTATGACCTATAGGGTTCGGTGTCCATCCAGTGAACCTAAATCCTGTATTTGGAACAGGATTTGGCAAATGCGCGCTTGTAAGGACTGTCGTACGACGTATCTCTTCAGTCACTTGCGCTTGCCCGTTTAATGTTCCGTTTTCGCCTGCTACAAATGTCACGGTGTTATAGACAGGGATAATTCCTGTCACATCTTCGAATTGAGCAGTGAAAGTCATTCCATACTCGTTAACTTCGTGTCCTACAGGGTTCGTCGGTGTCCAACCGGTGTGAACGCGACCCGGACCTGGGAATACAGTTGGTATATCTGCTTCAGTCAAAATTGTGTTGAGTCGGAATTCAACTACTTTAACATCTACGTTGCCTTCAAATCTTCCATATGTGCCAGTGACGAACGTTACTTCCGCATAGAGAGGAACTATTGTTCTGCCTGACATGCCTGCAGCTGCAGTCATATGCCCTACGATTAAATCGCTACCAAACATTCCTCCTATTATGTAACTATCAGGCGGAGTGAAGGTTACGACTACATCATTGCCAACTTGTGCAATGGTGCGTACCCATAGTGCGCTTGGCGCGCTTGCTGTTACATTAGCTACAGTTTCATTAGGAATTCTTACTACTATTGTGTTTGTAATTCTATCGCCTGTTGCCGTGTACTCGTCGCTTGGAAGATTAACGGTTACTTGAACCGCGCTACCACTTTGTACGTAGTTTGCATTAACAAAAATGTCTGCAAATCTCCAAACAGCGTATACAGTTACGTTTTCATCTACGATAGTTGCATCTGTCACTAATAATGGTAAGAAACTTCTGTCATATGTTTCAAAGACTGAAGTTTGAGTCAAGCTCCAACCTACAAATCTTACTGGTCTTCCACCTACATTCGCACGAGTCATGCCGCCTTGCGGTGACAATGTGTATACGCCAGGAGCTAAACCTTCTCTTGTTTGAGGAGCGTTTACGCCGCCGTTAGCGTTGTAAGTGATGCTAAAACCTACTTCTGCAACGAACTGCCAAAGTGCAAATACTGTTACGTCTTCGTCTGTGACAGTTACATACGTTGCAAGTATTGCTGGATTGACTGTGAGACCTGCAGGAATAATTGTAATTTGTTGCGTTAAGCTCCAACCTACAAATTCTACTGCATTTCCATCTACACCCGCATGAGCTATATTGCCTGCTGGTGACAATGTGTGTGTACCCGCTTCTACCACTCTTGTTGGAGGAGCGTTTGTACCACTGTTTGCGTTATAGATGATGTTGAACGTTTCAACTTCGTCTGCAACGAACTGCCAAAGTGCAAATACTGTTACGTCTTCATCTGTGACAGTTACATACGTTGCAAGTATTGCTGGATTAACTGTGAGACCTGCAGGAATAATTGTAACTTGTTGCGTCAAGCTCCAACCTACAAATTTTACTGCATTTCCATCTACGCCCGCATGAGCTATGTCGCCTGCTGGTGACAATGTGTGCGTACCCGCTTCTACCGTTCTTGTCGGAGGAGCGTTTGTACCATTGTTTGCGTTATAGATGATGTTGAACGTTTCAACTTCGTCTGCAACGAACTGCCAAAGTGCAAATACTGTTACGTCAGCATCTGTGACAGTTACATACGTTACAACTATTGCTGGATTGACTGTATGATCTGCAGGAATAATTGTAACTTGTTGCGTTAAGCTCCAACCTACAAATTTTACTGCATTTCCATCTACGCCCGCATGAGCTATGTCGCCTGCTGGTGACAATGTGTGCGTACCCGCTTCTACCGCTCTTGTCGGAGGAGCGTTTGTGCCGTTGTTTGCGTTGTAGATGATGTTGAATGTTTCTACTCCGCCTGCAACGAACTGCCAAAGTGCAAATACTGTTACGTCTTCATCTGTGACAGTTACATACGTTGCAAGTATTGCTGGATTGACTGTCTGATCTGCAGGAATAATCGTAACTTGTTGCGTTAAGCTCCAACCTACAAATTTTACTGCATTTCCATCTACGCCCGCGTGAGCCATGTCGCCTGCTGGTGACAATGTATGCGTACCCGCTTCTACCACTCTTGTTGTAGGAGCGTTTGCACCGCCGTTTGCGTTATAGATGATTCTGAATGTTTCTACTTCGTCTTCAACGAACTGCCAAAGCGCAAATACTGTTACGTCTGCATCTACGATAGTTACATACGTTGCAAGTATTGCTGGATTGACTGTTTCGCCTGCAGGAATAATTGTAACTTGTTGCGTTAAGCTCCAACCTACAAATTCTACTGCATTTCCATCTACGCCCTCATGAGCTATGTCGCCTGCTGGTGACAATGTGTGCGTGCCAGGAGCTAAACCTACTCTTGTTGAAGGAGCATTTTCACCGCCATTAGCATTATAGATGATGTCAAAACCGTTAAGTCTACCGATCTCGTTATGTTGGTTGCCCCATACTGCTACTATCGAATAGTTCGATGAAGGCATGTCCGCAGCTAACACAGAGTCGAGAGATAGTGCATTAGCTGTTGGGAAAGTTCTCACTCCACCAACAGGTTGAATCGCCTCGTACGCCGCAAGTGTCAACCAGCCTAAGAACGTTTGATTCGCTATAGTGCCTGATGCTACTGTTACAGCCGCGCCAGGTGCTATGTTGTGAGTAGCTACAGTTGCTGCTGTACCAGTCGCACGTGGTGTACCTGCTACTGTTATTGCCATACCTACTGGGCTGTTTGGTGCTACTGCGCCACGGTATGCTACTGTGAGTGCTACATCATTTGTTCTACCGATCTCGCCACGTTGATTGCCCCAAACTGCTATCGTGTGATAACCGTCTGCTGGCACGTTACCTGAGCGAACTGGGTTAGCTGTAGCTCCTGGGAAGCCAGGTACTACTCTTACGCCGCCTACTGTTGGTAAATCTACATAATCAGCAGCATTGAACCAACCGAGGAACGTTTGATTAGCTATTGTACCTGCGTTTAATGATGCGTATAAACCAGGTGTTACATTGTGAGTAACGCTAGCTTGTGCTGCATTGTGAGGTACAACAGTTCCATCTACTGTTACTGTCATGCCTACTGGAGTTGATGCCGCACCACTGCGTGCTACTACTAATTCTACTGTGTTTACTGCACCAACTACACCATTTTGGTTGCCCCATACTGCTATCGCGTGATAGCCGTCTGCTGGCATGTTACCTGAGTGAATTGGTGATGGTGTAAACCCTGGGAATCCAGGTACTACTCTGTCGCTACCTTGTACTGGAATCGCTGCATATGTAGCAGGCGTAAACCAGCCGAGGAACGTTTGATTTGCTATCGTACCTGCGTTTAATGATGCGTATAAACCAGGTGCTACATTGTGAGTAACGCTAACTTGTGCTGCATTGTGAGGTACAACAGTTCCATCTACTGTTACTGTCATGCCTACTGGAGTCGATGCTGCGCCACTACGTGCTACTACTAATTCTACTGTGTTTACTGCGCCAACTTCGCCGTTTTGGTTACCCCAAACTGCTATCGTGTGATAACCGTCTGCTGGCATGTTACCTGAGCGAACTGGATCAGCTGTAGCTCCTGGGAAGCCAGGTACTACTCTTACGCCGCCTACTGTTGGAATAGCATTGTATTGATCAAGGTTAAACCAACCG
>Ga0123355_10002850_pt1 | contig 24579 bp, 24 predicted proteins | sample TergutEmb28metaG_3_FD_89872 | JGI IMG/M metagenome (GOLD analysis project Ga0123355, IMG submission 89872) | Embiratermes neotenicus P1 segment gut microbial communities from Petit-Saut dam, French Guiana - Emb289 P1 | ecosystem: Host-associated > Arthropoda: Insects > Digestive system > Gut ... | reverse complement strand
TTTTCTACTCACAGTTTATCGGCTTTTCTGTTTTTTCGGCGGGTTTACTCTTTTTTACATCCGCCTTTCGGTGCTACACTTTTTTATTAACTTTTGCTACATTTCAATTTTACAAAAAACACACAGCCGCAAGGACAGAGCAAGTTTATATAATTATCGGCGCAAGTGGCACGGCAATGCCGCTATTGACTCGCCTAGGTAATATATTTTACTCTGACCGGCTTATTCTTTGCCGTGACTATCGTATAGCATACGGCAATAACGGGTTACCAGCCGGTATACCCCACTTCATTAATTTTAATACCCCAAAATGCACAGCCGCATACAACCCGGCTGGCATACCTACACCGTAAGTTTAAGGAGTATGCCATGTACAACGAACATACCGTAAACATAACAAATAACGATTTCGCAGAAAAGGTGCAAAATAGCATAATAAAAGAATTAGTGCATGTTAGCACACACAAAATTCTTTCGGAGGCCAGCGCGGAGTATCTTTCTCATCTTTTTTCACTTAACCATATGCTAAAAGACATGACGCCCTTACAGCCCGGGCAGGAAGATGCATACAGCAATTTCGAAGCCGAAATCAGAGGAGCACAAAAGTACCTTGACAGATACAATTCAAAAAAAGGTGATGAATATCTGAAAATGGCCAAAGATGAGCTAGGCCACGCAAGGAAATTCTTGAAAGAAATGCAAGAGAATGAACCGGGCGGCAGCCGCCTGGCAAATGCTTTGATGCGATATAACAAGCTGGAGGCAGAGCTTGCATAGTAGAATAAAAAAGGCCATTCTGTGCGAGTGGCCTTTTTGTTTGTCAAAATCCTTAAATGTTGGGTGTAGATAAATATAGCCGACAATAAGCACGGGAGGTAATTGCTTTGAATAACCAGCAGCACGCAAGTGGAGCATCGTGGGCAGTTGTCTTTATTACACTGACTCTTATGGTTGGCACGTGGGTAGTAATAGTTATTTCATGGTTTATGTATGGCGAATATCCAGACGGGCTCATGTCATTTACACAATGGCTTACTGTGTTTCTGTTGGGACAGTGTGGGCTTTTGTGTGTTGAAAAGTGCGTCAAGTGTTATTGTCATAAGGGTGGTAGGTAGTAGTAATTTGAATGGATTCGCTGTATCATCACAATAAATAAACCGCTGTGCATGCCTTTATTATATGGCATGTGCAGCGGTTTTTTTATGAGCTACTTTTTGTTGATGGCTATATCCACCACAACACCAAACGAGTTGCCAAAAAATACAAACCCATTCGGATATAATAATTGCGGAGGCAGGATTTGAACCTACGACCTTTGGGTTATGAGCCCAACGAGCTACCGGACTGCTCCACTCCGCGTCAACGGGTGGAATGATAACACACTTATTACCGCATGGCAAGTGGTAAAGTCGTCATTATTGCTTAAACTTAAATTCCACCCCTACTCCACCTCCCGCAACCTCTCTACCATACTAAGTTTACTAATACCCCGGTAGGCGATTTCTGGTGTAATCGTGCATAAAATAATAATTACCCCATACACAAGCCCAATAGGTAAAAGTGGGTACACAAACTGCGGAAACTGCGTTGGCGCCTGGTTGCTGACAACATAGTACAGCCCATATGCTATCCCGGGCCCGGCTATTAGGGATGCAAAAATTATTGCTATCCAGTAAATTGCCCCTTCCCAGCGCAGCATTGCGCGCATTTGGCGCTTGGTCATGCCTATGCTTTCTAGGGTGGCAAGCTCACGCTTGCGTACATACAGCCCCACGGCTATCACATTAATGAAGTTAAAAATCCCTATAATGCCCAATATTGCCGAAAGTCCTATGCCCATTACAAAAAGGGTAAACATGCCCTCCTCTGAAGCGCGGCGTGCTTCGTAGGTAGAAGTTACGCTCATGCCATGGGGCAAAATAGAATTGAGTGCGCTGTTTACATAACTGTCGGCCCCGCGCCTTACCTCAACGCCTAGGCGGTATACTGGTGCGTGGTGTTGATTAAGGAAATTGTTGGACATTAGCAGCTCTACTCGCCGCCCTGGTGCACCAAAGGAAAAATAAAAGAGCCCAACGCCAACTGGTGTGACCCGGCGTATGGGGCCGCCTATTTCTACATATGTCGTAAACCACGACGTGCCCTGGTCTGTTGACAAGCTAAGTTCTACTACTGTGCCTATGGGTAAGTCCTCGCTACTGGCGTGCATATCTGCGAATGCGCTTCCGGGGTTGGTCTCGTGAAAGCGTATCCAGCGGTCGCTTCTTAATGCAGTTTCGCCGCGCTCGAAGGCTGCAATATCTACGTAGTTTGCAATATTCGGGTCAATTTCCAACAGCCATGCTGTATCTACGCCGTATACGGAGCCGTGTAGCATTTTTGATTCTATATGGCCCATAGAAAATGTAGACCTGTGAATGGCCGTGACACCGTTTATAGATGCTACCTGTGCGGCAAAATCATCGCATATTTGCGTGTCCAAGTCGCCAGAAATAACAAAGTCGAAGTCATACCAATAGTTGATCTCATTGTCTACATCTGCACTGCCAACAATAGTGACGGTGGTCGTAAACACCGTTACGCCCAAAAACAGGCTTATGAGCACAATAATTGCCCGCTTGCGTTCGCGGAAAGCGTTGCGCCATGCCATCCTATGTGGCCGGCCATTTGCGCTGCTGCGGGCGACTTTGATATTGGCCGCAAGCTCGCCAGCGTATTTTGTAGATTCTATAGGTGAGACTTGTGCGGCTTTCCTTGCCGAAGTAAACGCGCCAAGGTAAGTTGTAAGCAGCGTAAACATCGCACCGCCTATATATATAAGTGGCGAAAAAGATATCACAACACCAGTAGCAATATTACCCATAAATGCCGGTACAAGCACAAAAGAAACAAGTGCTGCCGCAGCAAGCCCGGCTGGTATGCCAAGATACAGTAGCCTTAGTACTTGCCCATTAACTATACGCCTTAGCTGGCGTGGTGTTGTGCCCAGCGTCTTTAACATGCCATAGAGGCGTACATCTTTGGACACAGATGCATACATCACATTGTAAACCAACAAAAACCCCGTGAACATAAAAAAAGCTACAAATACACTCATGATCATGTATGTGAATAAGGGGTTACTATCCATGCCGCGTGTAAACGCTGGGTGTGCCGCGTAATATTGCCCCTCGCTTAGCCCTAAATCATTTGCCAGCCGCCTCGTAAGCTCGTTGGCGCGGGTAAAGCTTGTAAATTGGACATTTACATTTGTATCCTCTGCAATAACAAGGCCGTGACTTTCGGCAAAGGCCTGTGACACAAAAATGGGTGTACCGCCGCCAAGGGTGCTTACAAACTCCGTATAAAAACCAGACAATATGAAGGTCTTGGAATGGGTGGGCAGTGAGTCAGTAAACTCCAGAGGTATCTCCATACCCACATATGGCTGGTGTATGCCCATACGTGACAGCTTGGCGCGGGATAGGACAATTTCATTTTGGGCCAGGGCGTTACGGCCTTCTATGTTTGTAAAAACCGGGGTCTGGAAATGCCTCCAAGTTCCTGGGCAGGTGTAAAACATAGTCACCCCATGTTCGTGACCAGGGAGTTTGGCGCTACCCACTAGCCCGCTATGGGATACGCGGCGTACATAGCTTAGCCCTTCAAGAGTTTCTAACTGTTCATGGGTAAGGCCCATGATACTTGCATGGGAATATATGCCTTCGAAACGGAAGCCGGACAGGCGTATGGACTCGTAAAAACTCAGGCCTATACTAAAGACAGATGTAATCATAAAAGCCGTGAGGGCTATTGCTATGGCGATGAATATATTGCGGCGTGTGTTGGCGCGTAGGGTCCGGGATGTGATTTTACGGATTATTTTTGTGTTGTTGTTTTTCATTGTGGCACCACCCCGCGACTCTTTATCTTGCCATCTTCGATGTAGATAACCCGGTCGGCCAACTGTGCAATTTGCTCGTTGTGGGTAATAAGGACTATGGTTTGGTGGAACTGGCTTGCGGTCATTTTTAACGCGCCCAGTACGTCTTGGCTGGTTTTGGTGTCTAGGTTGCCTGTGGGTTCATCGGCCAGTACTATGGATGGCTTGGCTGCTAGTGCGCGTGCTATGGCAACGCGTTGTTGCTGCCCACCAGAAAGCTGGTTGGGCATGGCGTTATGCCTGTCGCCCAGGCCTAGCATGTCTATGATTTTGTCCACGAATGGCGCATCTGCCTTGTTGCCGTCAAGCTCAATAGGAAGGATTATGTTTTCGTAGACGTTAAGCATGGGCACTAGATTATATCCTTGGAACACGAAGCCCACATTGCGCCGGCGGAAGATTGTAAGTTCTTCATCTTTCATTTGCGATAGTTCGTGGTTGTCTACTATTACTGTGCCTGATGTGGGGGTGTCTAGCCCACCCAACATATGCAAAAGTGTGGATTTGCCGCTACCAGACTGGCCCACGACGGCTACAAACTCGCCTTTATTTACCTCCAGGTCTACACCATCCAGGGCGCGGATTATATTGGGGGCTGTACCATAGTGCTTTGTAAGGTTTTTGGTTGTTAGTATTGGCATTGCTACTCCTTTGTGTGCCTGTATGCGATTTTGCCGTTGTTGGCAACCAGGCACAAACAACATGGTAGCATGTAGTCCTTGCAGGAAGCTTACAAAAACGCACGCAGTCCTAACAGTTTTGTAAGAAAACAGAAAAAACCGTGCCGCACGTGCCACCGGGGTTGGAATCAACCAATACATACCCGCCTTGGCTTTCTACAATAGTCCTTACCAAAAACAACCCCAGACCAACACCTTCTTTATCCTTGACATTTTGCCCGCGATAAAACCTCTTAAAAATTTGCGGCCAATCACTTTTTGGGATGCCTATACCGTTATCGGCTATGGAGATTTTTGTGTAGTACTGCAATGGCTCTACGGCAATAGTTATCTTGCCATTGTTGGCAGAGTATTTGATTGCATTATCCAGGATGTTTACCAGTGCTTCCGTTGTCCATTTCCTGTCGTGTAGTAGCTGTGTATCTTCAAAATTGCTTACAGATATTTCAATACGTCTTCTTTCTGCCTCTGCAAGCACCGTAATTATTGCTTCTGATATAGTTTGTCCTATATCTTCTAATGATGGATTTAGTGATATTGTGCCTACCTCCAAATGGGAAAGTTTTATTAGGCTGTCCATCATCCACTGCAACTTGCCTACGCTTATTTTCATACGCGATATAAACTCCAGCGCGTCTTCGGCATTTAGGTTGCCGTCCAGTAGTAGTTCCGAATACATGGCTATGCCGGCTAGGGGTGTTTTCATCTGGTGAGACATATCAGAGATAAAACCCTGCACTGTGTTTTTTTCTGCTTTGGCGTGCGCGGCTTCTGTTATTAGCATGTTGGTAACGCGGTTGGCCTTGTGTGCCAGTTTGGAAATACGGTCATCTTCGTTTAAGAGTGTGGCGCTACTAAAATCCCGTGCTAGTATGCGCTCTAGCACCGCTTCTACAGATGCTACAGCCCTAGATACATACCTGTGGCATAGCCACGCAGTTAGGATACAAGCTATAAGTGATACCGTTATTACAATAATCCACATAATGCACCTTCTTTGTCACAGCTTCGACATAAAACCGTAACGCTCTATTTATCGCAACGTAAATGTCCTGTAATTGTATTACATCGGCCACTTATGTAAAGTATAGCTACAAACAACTTAGCAAAATTATTTATGTCGATATCATTCCCGGTTTCCTCCTCCTTTCTTCCGGGACGGTAATGGGGGTTGTTACGGCCCAACCCCCAGCCGCAAGATATTTTGAGTCTGCCCTGCATAGCACCGGAGCAGCCCCGGCATAGCACCCATAGACAGAGGCCGCAAGGCAAAAAAATGGCTGCGCCACTTTTTCTGCAGATGCAAGTGGAAATTCAAGCAATTTCCTACATGCAAATAAGAACGCACCTTCCGTAAACGGGGGTGCGTTTTTGTGTTGCATTTATATTAATACTAATCTCAAATAAATTCTGAGAATTTGCCCAAATAGAAAATATCAGGTATTAGTGATTTTTCATTTGGGCAAATTTACATTTTATTTGAGATTAGTATAAGCCCTTTAGCGCCGCATTGGGCTGATGTGGATTTGTGTTTCGTTCATCCCGGTTTTGCGTTTTATTACGTCTATAATCTGTGCCAGGTCTTGCTCTGTTAGTTCTGGCTTGTTGACTATTATATCCACTGCATTGTCGGATATACGTACATATACTTCCGAAAAACCTTTGGATTTAATCACGGCTTCTGCGGCGGTTTCACGTGTAATGCGGTCTTGGATGTCTAGCATACGGTCTGCAGCATTGGCGCGTTGGTCGGCTTCTACGTTGGCGTTGTTGATAATGTCGTTGAGGATTGACCGCTCGTTGCTTCTAGATTGCTCGCGCACTAACCGCCTTTGTACAAAGAAGCTGGCGTCTACGTTGCCGTCTACAAATATGGCTTCGCCTGCTTCTGTTAGGTTTTGGTCATTTGCTGGCATGGTTAGGATATCTTCCATATCCAAGTCTGCCAGGGTTGGCCATACTACGTCGTTGTATGCATCTATAGTTGGGTTGTGCCTATCTGTCCAGGGTGTGCCAATTAGCCCTGGTGTGCCATCATCTGTAGAAAATGTTTGCGCGTCTGGGTCTGGTACCAGTGGCGAGCCGCCTCCATGGCCGTCTAGGACATAGCCTGCATCTACCATGTCTTGCCGGGAGTCTTGCCAACTTAGGTATCCTGCTACCGCTATCATAAGTACCAGTGCTGTAATAATTACTTGATTCCTTTTTAGTACGAACATTTTATATGCCCCTTTCATATTTTCATACTTGCTACTGCGCCATTGTGAGGACTTGCACCCTATGGGCCTCTACGCCCAGCACTGCCATGGCCGCTCTTGTTAAGGCGTCTCTTATAAATGCATCGTCCCCTCCTTCGGCAATAATTACAATCCCTTCGATGCGGTGCTCTAGCTCCCGTAGGATTAACGGCTGGTCTAGGCCGTTACGGTCGGTAATTATCACGGTCTGCTCCTGGGTCGAATGTTGGCGCTGGTCCCGGGTGCCACCTTGTGCGTCTTTTTCTAGGACATAGGAACGGTTGCTGGTGGTGTCTACCGCAAACACCGTTTCCCGCCCAGCAAAGGCACTTACCATCACCCTTACCCGCCCGGCACCATATACCAAAGACAAAAATGCTTCTAGATCCTCCTCTAAAGCACGCTCTGCCCTGGAGTTGGATGCGGGTGGGGATGCTTCTGGCCCTTGTTGGTAGGCGAAGGCTGTTATTGCAGGTTCATCCACCAATGTCATGGCGTTGGCTCTTCTTTCGGTACGCCCCCACATCATTAGCATTGCGCCTGCGGCGGCAACCATCACCAGGTACATGAGTATTTTCCTATCTTTAATGTCCATGTACTTATGCAAATACTTCATCGGGAGTTCACCTCAATACTTCTACATATATATGTGAGCCGGGAAGGTTATAGAATCCGGCAACTAGATTTTTTACTTCGGTTATTAGTGGGTCTTCTGGAGCTTCTTGTTGTTGAGTTTGTATAGGCTCTATGCGAATAAACGGTACGCGGCGTGAGTCTTGTTGCCGTTGGCTTACCTGCACGGTTATGGATGTTATTTGGCTAAAATCGCTTGTATATTCGAAGCTTGCAGTGTGCATGGTTATGCCGTTACGCTCCAGAAGCCCTTCCAGTTGTGTGCTTAACTGCGAGTCGAACGCGGCAGCCAGATACGTATCCCGCCACGTTGTATATGCATCATCTGCAGTAAAACCATAGGAGTGTTGCGGCATGACGCCTACAAACCACTGCGTTACAGGTATGTGATTACCTACTATGTCGCGGATGGGCTGCAGCAAAAGTGCCAGCATAACCAGGCCCATAACCAAGGACACAAACTTCTTATATTTGCCAGTTGGTGCTATCAGGCCCACCAGCGCCGCAAACAGTAGATAGTATGTTATATTCCGCAAGTAATCAAAAAATGCAGGCATGCGTGTGACTCCTTTTGAATGGGGGCTCTGCCCCCAAACCCCCGCCGCGCAGCGGGGAGACCCCGCTTGCGCTTCCTCACTTCGTTGCGGCCGCCCGCCCCGGCGTGGCGGGGAACCTTCCGCTTCGCGGGTATGGGGGCTTCTGCAGTTGTGTTTGGTTCTAGAAAGAAAGCAATATCACTACTGTGTAAATGCACATTACGCCAACTATGGCCCCGGCTCTAAAGAGTTGGCCCATGTGTTTTGCGGCTATGTCCATGCATTTTACTAGGCGCTTGTCGGCCACGGGCTGGACTAGCCCGGCGGTGACTTTGTACATGCCGGCTAGTACGGCTAGTTTTAGCAGTGGGGTTGCCATGGCAATGCATAGTACTAGTACCAGTGCCACTAGCACGCCGCTTCTGGCTGCTTGTCCAAAGTGGATTACAGTATCTACTGCGGCGTTTAGGGCATTGCCTACTACGGGTATTGCGCCTAGGGCGGTGTGGGTTGTTCTTATGGCTACATTGGATGCTATTGGTGCAGAAAATCTTTGCAGTGTAAGTAGTAGTGCAAAGATTCCTGTTATCCCCTTGAGTGCCCAGTCTGCAATTTTGCGCAGCAGCTCTGCCAGCTTGTCCAGCCTTACTGTTTCGGATAGATGATTAACTAGGTCAAGCCCCGCGGATGCTAGTATTAGTGGGACATATACAACTGATACAAACCACGTAATAAGCTGCAACGCAAAAAAAAGTAATGGGTTAAAAGACGCGGCACCTACAACATTGCCGCTCATGATCATGATAGAGGTCATAAGTGGGATGGACGCAAGCATAATGCCGCTAACCAAGCTTACAACACCGTTGAGTATTTCTACAGATACATAAAAAGATGAAATTGCTAATAATGCAGTCATAAGAAAAGTAACATAAAACCCTAGCTCGCCAGCGGATTTGTGGCTAAATGCCTCCGTGAGGCAGCTTAATAACGCACTAAGGATTGCAATTATTAGTAGCTGCCTAAGTAGACCTGTGCTGGTCATAAACTCACCAAAGATAATTTGCACACCGCTATCAAGTATGCCACCAAGCGAAAGGTCCAACTCACCCCGTATAGCTTGCTGTACCAGGTCCCTAAAACGCGGCAGGCCCGGCCTGTCCAATAAGTGAAGGTCGAAATTATCAAAAGGGATTATATCCGCAATGTCTAGTGCATGGTTGGGTGCATTGGTCATGGCATCAGCCCTATTACAATGCTAACTATGTCAACCACTATAGGAAGTGCAAGTACCATAATTATCACCCGCCCACCTAAGTCAATTTTTGCGGCAATAGCTGTCTCGCCTGCGTCTGCGCATACAGAGGCACCAAGCTCGGACATATATGCCACACCTATGACCCTAAAAGCCAATGCAACATAGCGCATACCGCCGTCTAGCATCGCGCCAACATTGGATAGTACACCCACAACTTCTGCAATCATAGGTAGCACCATTAGAAATATAAGCACACTGGCCGCGATGGTGATAATAAGCGCGATTTCTGGGCTTTGTTTTTTTATTGTGATGGCAAGCACGGCGCTTAAGACCCCAGTTGCTACAACTTGAAAAATGCCCATACAATCCCCCAAACAGCAGCTTATTTCAATACATAACGACTGTATCAGCCAACTAATAATTACAGGTTGAAAATTGTCTGCACCTCGGTAAAGAGCTGGCTTACATAATGAATCACCCAAAACAGCACCACAAGCAACCCTGCCAGGGTAGTCATGGTTGCTTGTTCTTCGCGCCCTGCGCGGTTAAGCACCTGGTTAAGCACTGCCACCAGTATCCCAACCGCTGCTATCTGGAAAACAACGTTTATATCCATGTTTTGCACTATAATCCCTCCCTATCACCAAAGTACTCATCACCAAAGCACAATAGCCAAAAGCAACCCGCTAATAATCCCCAAACTGCGGTACATACGCTTGTCCTTGTCTGCCTGGGTTAGTAGGCTCGCGGTTTTTTCATCTATATATTCTATTGCGTATGTTATGGCGCTTTGTTGCATGTGCTTGTCCAAGTAGCCTAGCGTCTTGCCAAAGCCGTCAAAAACATCCCAGTCTTCGTCTGCCAAATGGGCATGGGGCTTCTGGCTTTCTATCACCTGGGCCCATAGTTGATATGCTGTTTCACCGTCATTGGCTTCTAGTAGTTGTGAAAAATTAAGAAATAGCTCGCTTACATGCCTTGTTGTGCGTTTGGAAATATTTATACAGGCTGTAGGCAGTGGCGCGCGCATATGCTCTATCTCGGATGAAAGTATTTGCAGCGCTTTCTTAAACTCTTGCAAATCGCGTACTCTAAAGCCTTCTTTTGCGGCAAAATAAAACCCAATTGCCGTGCAGCCGGCTACAAGCGCTACAGCCCCTGCTATACTTATAAACATATTGCTTCACCTTCTTCGTCCAGTACTTTACTCTGCCCTACCGCACATATAACAATATATCGCTGGAAAACCTTGTGCCTTATAAGCCCCCCCAGGGCCGGGTTTTTTTTGATGTCGCCCATGTCGTTGCCGTGGGCCGTGCATAGCAGCTTAACCCCGGCTGTTAGTACTGCATGGGCAGCTTTGGCATCGGCTTTGCCGCCAAGCTCGTCCACTGCAATGATGTCGGGGGACATAGCTCTTAGCAGCATCACCATCCCCTCCGCTTTGGGGCAGCTATCCAGTACATCTGTGCGCAGGCCAATATCGTTTTGTGCGATACCTTTAAAGCAGCCCGCGACTTCGGACCGTTCGTCCACCAAGCCAACCGTCAGGCCTGGTTTGCCGTGGGCCCCATCCGACACTTGCCTTACAATGTCCCTTAGCAATGTGGTTTTACCATACCCAGGTGGGGAGATAATCATGGTGTGCATAAAGCACCCAGAGTCATATAAAAAAGGCAAAACACTGTCTGCACAGCCCTTAACCGCATGGGCAACACGGAAATTGATACTACTTATATGCCGCCAAGCCTTGACTGTGCCATTTTCTATTACCGCTTGCCCGCTTACCCCTACCCTGTGCCCGCCTGGCAAAGTGATATAGCCCATACATAGCTCCGGCTCAAAGGCATAAAATGAATATTGGCTAATGCGCTCTATGGTTTCGTATATATCTGCGGCTGTGGGGTTGTAGGTTTCTTTGCTTGCAACAGGTACTTTGCCGCGTGCAGACAGTGCATACTCCTGCCCGGCCAGCTTTACCAGCATAGGCTTGTCTGCCCGCAAACGAAGCTCAGAAAGCTGCCCAAAGTCGCATGTGGTTAGCTGTGCTACCCTTGCGGCTGGCTCTGAGCCTAAAAACATACGTAGTCGTTCTTTTGTGTCCATTTTCACCTTCAATTTAATAAAAGTCATAACTGCATGTCCTTGCATGAAAAATATATGACAGTGATAGCAAGAATAGACCCACATGCCCTGCTGTTTTTCGCACGCAATTGCTGTATAATTGGTTTTGACAAAAAGTCCTATACAAGGAGTGACGCATATGCGCTATATCGAAGATTTCAAAGAAAACGAACACATAATCGAGCATTATCTATGCAAGCAAAAACAAAGCCTTAAAACACGCTCTGGCAAGACATATCTTTCGCTAAGGTTAATGGACAAAACCGGCACAGTAGACGCAAAAATTTGGGAGATGCACAACGACATCCAAAGCTTCGAAGAAGGCGACATGATAAAAATAGACGGCAACATTGTCACTTTCCAAAATGAGCTGCAACTCAAAGTAAACAAGCTTAGAAAAAGCCGCGAAGGTGAGTACATCGCCAACAATTACATCCCCATGACCGACAAGGACATAGAAAGCCTATATGCAGAGGTACAGGCCATAATAAAGTCCATAACCCACCCCCACATACGGCAGTTACTAGAAAATATTTTAGTTAACGACAAGGACCAAGCCGAAGCATATAAATCCCGCTCTGCTGCCAAATACATGCACCACGCATATATGGGCGGGCTAATAGAGCATACGCTGGCCGTTGCCAGTATTTGCGAATTTATGAGTAGCAGATACAAGCATATCAACCGGGATATATTAATGGCGGGCGCACTCTTGCACGATGTAGGCAAAATATACGAATTATCCAAAATGCCAATAAACGACTATACAGACGACGGCCAGATGCTGGGCCACATAGTGATAGGCTGCGAAATGGTCTCGGCCCAGGTAGCGCAGATAGACGGCTTCCCCCACGAGCTGGCCAGCATGATAAAACACCTAATAATTTCTCACCACGGGGAGTACGAATACGGCTCGCCCAAGCTGCCCTGCACGGCAGAAGCAATATTGCTACACTATGCAGACAATATGGACGCTAAACTAAAGACATTTGAAGAAACCTTCGACAACGACAAAACCCCCGGGCCTTGGACTGGGTACAACAAGGCATTAAACCGGTATTTGCGCAGGTCAGATTTTTAAGAAATGGCTAAAATACTGGGTTCAAAAACCTTTATCGGTATCATCAAAAGGAGACCATATCTCTGTGATTAAAAAAAACGCTAACCTGACAATAGAAGTAGAAAACGTAACAGCCAAGGGCTTTGGCATAGCCAAAGTAAATGATTTTGTCCTGCTTACAGAAGGCGGCCTCCCTGGTGACAAACTGTCTGTTAAGGTAATTAAGGTCAAAAAAACATATGGCTACGCAAAAATCATTCACATACTTACCCCGTCACCACACCGTATCCAAAGCCCATGCCCCGTCTCAGACAAATGCGGCGGGTGCCAGTGGCAGCACTGCGACTATCAAGCCCAGCTAGGCTTCAAAAAGCAGATAGTAACAGACGCGCTAACGCGGATAGGTGGGTGTACAAACCCGCCGGTGTCAGATGTAATAGGCATGGAAGCGCCGCAGCCCTACCGCAACAAAGCCGTGTTCCCCGTTGTGCCAAGTAGCGGTGACTTTGCCATAGGCATGTATGCCCCAAGAAGTCACCGTATAATCCCAATAGAAGAATGCGCAATACAGCACCCGGTTCATGTGCCTGTAATAAAAATAGTAGGCGACTTTATGCGCCGCCACAAAGTAAGTGCCTACGACGAAATCACCCATACCGGAATAATGCGCCATATAATAATAAGGACCAGCCAAGCCTCCGGCGAGGTCATGGTAGTACTTGTTGTAAATGCAGACAACTTACCCAAGGAAAATAAACTGGCCACTGCCCTAATTGGCATTGGCGCAACCACGGTCTTAGTCAACCACAACAAGGCCAAAGGAAACGTAATAATGAGTAATGACTTCCGCTGCATTGCAGGGGAAGGCTATATCCGCGAAAAAATAGGGGATGTATGGTATCAGTTGTCAGCCCCGTCGTTTTTTCAAATCAACCCTGTGCAAACTGCGGTACTGTACGGTATTGCGGTAGATATGGCCGGCCTAACCGGCAACGATATAGTAATGGATGCCCATGTTGGCGTTGGTGGTGTGGCACTGGCGGCGGCCGGCCAAGCCCGGCAAGTTATAGGCATAGATATAGTACAAGAAGCCATAACAGACGCAGAAAAAAACGCCGCAATAAACGGCATAACAAATGCCAAGTTTATATGCAGCGCCGCAGAAGAAGTAATACCCAAGATGCTGCAAAGTGGCGAGCCGCCCCCAGATGTGATTTTCCTTGACCCACCCCGCAAGGGCTGTGAAGTTACACTCTTAGATGCGCTGGTTGCCGCCTGTGTTAAGACAATTGTATATATATCATGCGACCCGGCTACTTTGGCTAGGGATATAAAAATACTTGCACAAGGTGGGTATGAACTTGTTGCAGTAAGGCCTGTGGATATGTTTCCTATGACTGGTAAGGTGGAGAGTGTGGCGTTGCTACGTCGGACAGATATGTAGGAATCCTTGAATTTAGGTGCTTTGTTAAGCATATGACCTTTGCCTAGCACTCTGTATCATCAACAATAGCCGTATCTTCAAGTGCATTAGCCATCTCATGTTCAAAGAGGTGCATTTGCCTGTCAAAGTCACTTTGGAACAGCCTGTCTTGCACTACACGATATTTTTCATATTCATCTTCAGCATGTTTCTTGGCTATTTCGGCAGATATCTTTCCGGCGTTTTGTAAAAGTGCGTTGCCGTCTGCTTGCAATATCAAGTCAAGGTGTTTTGCCCAATCTTCCATTAGCATTGGAGCTTTTTGTCTTGCTCTGCGTTCAGCCAAATCAAGATAGGCATTTACTAAAAGCCCTAAGTCTTGCAATTCCGCTTCTGTGAGATAGTTTTTTGCGATAGATACATCACCTTTGAGTATTTTCCCGCTTGGGCTTGCCGCCCATGTAGTTAGCCCCATATGCTTGCGTTCCGCATTCGCACGGTCATAAATTAACTCTGCGGCGGTATGCCCATGTACCGCATAGTGCAATTTGTTCTGCACCTTTGCAAAAAATTCTCGTGTTATAGAAGAATCTTTATCATAATCCATTGCGGTGGAATAGATATCTGTAATCTTTTGATAGAATCGCCGTTCGGATAATCGTATCTCACGAATTTCTTCAAGCAAACGCTCAAAATAATCTTCATCTAAAAATGCACCATTTTCCATGCGCTTTTTATCAATGAGATATCCACGTAAAGCAAAATCCCGCAAAACTGTAGTAGCCCATTGCCTAAACGCAGTAGCACGTTTTGAGTTTACACGATAGCCAACAGCGATTATGGCATCTAGGTTGTAGTGCTTAATTGTGCGTTTAACCTCTCGACTGCCTTCTTGTTGAACTACGAAGAAATCCTTTGCAGTTGAGCTTTCGTTTAATTCTTCCTCAGTATATATGTTGTTTAGGTGCATTCTGGCGTTATCAGATGTTGTATCAAATAACTGACCTATGAGTTTTTGGCTTAACCATATTGTACCATCATCAATACGCACCTCTACGCCATCACCGCCTGTTTGATAAGTAAAAATCAAAAACTCGACAGTGCCGTTGCGTATCATCAAGTTCTTAGTTTCTTTTGTGTCTTTGCTCAACAAACTCACCTCAATCAATAATGAATCACAATACAATTGTAGCATATCAACGAATGAATGGAGGAAAATTTTGAAACAAAATTAGTGATAAGCGTAAAGCCATTAGTAGCAAAATCTCTATCTGCCGTACTTGGTGCAAAATCCAAAAAAGACGGCTACTACCGAAGGTGGAAAGTGTAGCACTACTACGCACAACAAAACAAAAAGCGCCTCACCTGTTACAGTGAAAGCGCTCTTTGTTACTGCCCTATAGGGTATTGTAATGTGTTCTCCGTCATTAATGCGGGGTTCACATTTATGTCGTGGGGGAGGGGGGTTTTTTTGTTATTGGTGTCGCGTGTTTGTTATGGACGTATTATACTTCCCTCACAACATTTGTGGGTTACGATGCAATTACATAAACGGCATTTTCATTTACAAAGCCGTTACAATTAGACATGATGCTTCATCATTCTGCATTATCTGCCACAGCCAGGGTAAACTGGAATGTGCTCCCTTTCTTTGGCGCGCTTTCTAGCGTTATTGTTTCGCCGTGGGCGCGTATAAACTCCTGTGCTATAGACAGCCCCAGGCCGCTGCCCCTTTTATCCTCGTTGCGAGATGTATCTCCCTTGAAAAAACGGTCAAACACGTGTTTTTGTTCTTCTATGTCCATGCCGCGGCCGTTGTCTGTTATCGAAACAGTTACTTTTTTTCCGGTTACTGTGGTTTCTACGGTTATCTGGCCTACCTCTGGGGTAAACTTTATTGCGTTGTCTATGAGGTTATGCAGGCAGCGCTGTATTTTGTCTTCATCTGCAAGTACAATGTCTATCTCATGGGCAAAGCGGCTGGAAACGGTAATTTTTTTGTCTGTTGCCCGTTGTTCGAAACCCATTATGGTTTTCCTGATTAGTTTGTTAATGTCAAAGCTTGTCTTGGTTAGCTCAAGCTCTGCGTCTTGCAAGCGGTGAATGTCGAGTAGGTCGTTGGAGAGTTTAATCAGGCGCTCTGTTTCATCTAGTACTATTTCTACGTAGTATGGCTGTTGCGTGGGTGACACCGTGCCATCTTGTATGGCTTTCATAAAACCCAGTATAGACGTAAGAGGCGAGCGGATATCATGGGACAAGTTGGCTATAAATGACCTGCGGATGTTTTCTTGTACATGTAGGCTTTCGGCCATAGTGTTAAACTGGGTGGCCAGTTGGCCAACTTCGTCTTTAGAATGTATGGGTATACGCTTTTCGAACACGCCGCCGGCTATTACCCCGGCGGCTTCGTTCATTTGCCTAAGAGGGCGGGTTATTGCGCGGCTGGACATGTATATTAGTATCGAGCCAAATAGTACGGCAACAGCCAGGCTTATCAATGTTGTCTGGTGCATGCCTGTAATGGCGCCCTCCAGCTCTGCCATGGAGATGCTTACCAGCGCGGCCCCCACAACCCTGTTGCCAATAATTATTGGGTGCCCAGCAATGAGTATTGACTCTTGGTTAGTAATGTTAAAACTGCCGGAAAGTATAACCGTCTCGCCGTCCATCACAGCCTCTATATACGAGGCCGGTATGCTTATATCATCCATACCCCATGAGATGGCAATATAATCTTCCAGTACAAGACCCACATTTGCATCCAAAAGGTCGTTTAAATTTTCTATCTGCAGTACAAAAGGGTCTATGTTTATATCACCATACACTTGCATGTTAAAAACAACAGACTCAAAAGAGCGGGCAACCCGTACTACCGACTCGGTAAGGGCTGTCATACGTTGGTCTGTCATGTAACTGCCTATCGCGCGAGATAATACAAGGCCCAAAAACGCCAGGCTTATCACCAGTATGCTAAGGTATAATAGTAGTTGTTTCCAAAATATGCGCATAATGCAACCTCTTTCTAATGGGGGGAGTTGCGGGTTGTGTCGCCTGTAAACCGCCTTACCGCCCTATCCAGCCGCTTTGGCAAGTTGGCCTTGCTTGTTTTGGTCACATCTACATATAGCTTGCGTGCGCGGATTTCTATTGTGGCGGCAACTGTATATATATGACTCGTGTTGCTTACTTCATTTTTACCCATCATGCCCAGTATAAAACCATCGCACTTGGCACGCCAGTCCTCTAGCCCTTCTAGGCGCATGGCTTGCCGTAGCTGGCCATTTTTGTAGTACAGCATCATAAACCCAGGTTCGTGATGGCCCTTAACCAGTGCGCATATGCGCTTGCCCTGAAAGGGTATACGGTACCTAAACCGCCGCTGAAGGAATTGAAGCTGGCCAAGGTTATCCCTTAGCTTTGCAGCTTTTTCAAAGTCCAGGTCAGAAACGGCTTGGTTCATGTCTTGTTTTAATATAGCCAGGGACTGTTTATTCCTGCCCTGCATAAAAGCAGCGGCTTGGGTCAAAGTATCATGATACAACTGCTGAGCATTTTGGCATGGGCCAAGGCAGCGGCCAATATGCAGGTTGAGGCAGCTACGGCTATGGTTGAGGCCGTCAAAGTGTGTAGCTTCGCAGCTTGGCATTAGCCATGCACGGCTTACTATTGTTAGCGCTTCCCTTGCTTCGTACGCGGAGGTAAAGCTGCCATAGCGGGTGACCTCTGGCTCTGCCTTTTCGGATATGTATATGCCGGGCTTTTTTCGCGTCCAATTTATGCAGATATAGTGTGGGCGCAGGTCTTTCCTCATTTGCACGTTAAAGGGTGGCCGGTGGGTTTTTATGAGGCTATGCTCTAGGTAAAGTGCATCTATTTCGCCTGCGGCTAGTTGATAGTCTATGTGTTGGATTAGCATGGCCAACTTTTTGACTTTTGGCGGCACATTCTTGTTAAAGTATGAACGTACACGGCTGCGCAGGTTTTTTGATTTGCCTACATACAGGCAGTCTCCGGCGCTGTCTTTAAAAATATAACAACCTGGGGCTTCGGGGAGGAAATTAGTGTCCATGGTTTTGTTCTTTCCTTTACAGTGATATACTTGAGACATGCCCATTATAAAGGAGAATACAATGCAAAAGAAGAATGAGAAGAAAGAGAACAAAAACAAGAAAAACAAAATTTATACCCCCAACGAAAAACCCGTGACATTGCGCGATAAAGTATTTGGCGCGATGTTGTTGATAGTTATAGGTATTATGCCCATAGTCGTACGCCACACCCATGTAATGTCTGCCCCGGAGTTAACTGCGTTAATAGGGTGGGAAACCAGGCCCGATTTTTTTGCATTTTATAAAGGGTGGGCGCTTGGGATACCTGCTATTATTATGGCCTTTTATGCTATATCAGATTGGCTTATTACCGGGCTCAGCAAAAACAAAATCATTGACATGATAAAGCCACCGCCTATAGCAGCAGCGTGTGTATTTTTGTTTATGGCGCTGGTTTCTACTATTTTTTCATCTTATAGGCATACGTCTTGGTTTGGAGCGGTAGAACGTGGCGAGGGGATGTTTACACTCCTGGCGTACTTTATAGTATTTTTTTCGGCCATGTACTTTGCCAAGACAGACAAGCATGTCAAGACTATCATGTATGGACTTGCGTTTTCATCTATTATTATGGGCCTTATTGGGTTTAGCCAGTTTGTTGGGCGTGACTTTTTTGCTACTACTCTTGGCGGCTGGTTTGTGTTTGGCACGTGGGGTGATATACCCAGCCAGTCCTTGGCGCATGCATATGGCACACTTTATAACTCCAACACCTTTGGCATATACACAGCCATGACGGCCCCCATCTTGCTTGCTTGTGCACTGGTTTATAATGGCCGCAAGTGGGTACGTGCTATATTTTTGGCTGGCGGCGTGCTAATGCTTATTGGGGTTATGGGAAGCGGCTCTGTGGGTGGGCTTATAGGTACGGCTACGGCGGTTGCTGTTACGGTGGTGACTGTTGTGTGCAGGTTCTTCTACCAAAAGCGCCAACGCAAGCACGATAATACACAGGATGAAATGCATATTAGCACCCGCAGCACGTTTACCTGGGTTGTTAGCGGTGTTGTATTGGTGGCCCTTATGGTAGGGCTATTTGCTGTGCCTATGGTTAACCAGCGGCTCCATTTCTTACTGGGGCGGGTACAACATGCCATGCGGCGCGAAGTTGTGCCAACCTACAATTATATTGTTGAAGACAATCACCTAACAGTGCAGTGGCATGACAACGAGATATTTACGCTTATACTATCAGGCGCACAGCCAAACGGCATACAGTGGGATTTATACGATGCCGCCGGCCACCCAATTCCACAAGCCAGCCAAGAAGTTGTTGATGTATCTGTAGATGGTGGGAATATTACGTCATTTGCATACAATATCCCCGGCCATAGAAATTTAACTCTTATAAATTATGAACATTTTGTTGTTGTTCACAACTTGGTTATGCTACTACACGAGGGGCGCATACATGCGCTCAACGCCAACAACAACGATTTTATAGACTTGACCGTGCCAATACCGGCCATTGGCTTTACCGGCAATGAGACTTGGGGCAGTGGCCGTGGGCACATATGGTCGCGCACAATCCCGCTTATGCCCAGGCGTACCATTATTGGTAGCGGCCCAGATACCTACGCATTAATCTTCCCCCAGCACGATGTGATTGGGAAAATGCGGTTCCACGCAAGCCCGTATATACCCTTGGGCATGGCACACAACGTGTATATGCAGACTTGGGTTACTACGGGCGGGGTATCTGCTTTGGCGCTGATATTTTTGTTTGGTTATTATTTGCTTACTACATTTATATCTGTTGTGCGCTCGCGTATGAGGGAAGGCGTATTTGTTTTTGGCTTGCGTTTTGGGCTCTTGGCGGGGATAAGCGCGTTTTGCGTCTCGGCCCTGGCTACAGACAGCACCATAGGCTCTAGCGGTGTGTTTTATTTGCTGCTTGGGCTTGGGTGCGGCGTTAATGTTATGGTTAATAAAATATATCAGGCAGAGCCGGTTAATTAATGCAAAGGATGGATGTAATGGCGTTTTTGCCTACAACAAAAAAAGAACTAAAGGGCACCGGCGTAGATTTTGTACTGGTTACCGGTGATGCATATGTAGACCATCCATCGTTTGGCGTTAGCCTTATAGGGCGCTTGTTGGAGTCGCGTGGCTACACGGTAGCCATACTTTCGCAACCGGACTGGAAAAATACACATGACTTTACCAGGTTTGGCAAGCCGCGGTTAGGATTTATGGTCACAGGTGGCAATATCGACTCTATGGTTAATCATTATTCTGTAGCGCTTCATAAGCGCAAGGCAGATGCATATTCCCCCGGGGGGCAGCTGGGTTTGCGCCCCAACCGCGCCACAATTGTGTATAGCAATAAAATCCGCGAGGCCTATAACAATGTGCCCATAATAATTGGCGGCCTAGAGGCCAGCCTGCGCAGGCTGGCGCACTACGATTATTGGGATGATGCCATGCGCCGCTCTATACTATTAGACGCAGCAGCAGACATACTTGTATACGGCATGGGCGAAAAACAGGTAATAGACATTGCAGAGGCATTAGAAAGCGGCTTAGCAGTAAGTGATATTACATTCATCCCTGGTACGGTGTTTAAAACCAAGGATATTTCTTTTGTAGAAGACCCAATAATCCTTCCACCCTACAGGGATGTAAAAGACCCTGCTTTCCATGCAAGAAAAGAATATGCAAGAAGCTTCATGACACAATACGAAAATACAGATTACCTCACGGCCAAAATCCTAGTAGAAGAATATCCAAACATGTACGTAGTGCAAAACAAGCCGGCGCAACCCCTAACAACTGCAGAGTTGGATAGGATATATGCGCTGCCATATATGCGGGATTATCATCCATCATACAAAGATGCCGGCGGCGTACCGGCTATAGAGGAAGTAAAGTTTAGCATTACCGCTGCCAGGGGCTGCTTTGGAAGCTGCAATTTTTGTGCGTTAAGCTTCCACCAGGGCAGGGTTGTACAAGCCCGCAGCCACAAATCCATAATAGCGGAAGCCGTAGGTTTTACCCATGACCCGCAGTTTAAAGGCTATATCCACGATGTAGGCGGCCCAACCGCTAATTTTAGAGCCCCAGCTTGTGACCGGTACCATAATAGCGACACTGGCGTACCTGGCCCACAGGCGCAAGATTGGGCCAAAACCGCAGACATTAGCCACTGTAAAAGGCAGTGCCTAGTACCAAAACCATGCAAAAACCTACGGTACGACCACGAAGACTATATAAAACTACTAAAAGCACTGCGTGAAATACCAAAGGTAAAAAAGGTGTTTGTACGCTCTGGCATAAGATACGACTATGTAATGGGTGACCCCAAAGGCGACGCATTTTTAAAAGAACTGTGCACCCACCATATAAGCGGTAGGCTAAAAGTAGCGCCAGAGCATGTATCCGATAAAGTACTGGCCAACATGGGCAAGCCTGGCTTTGACCAATACAAAAAGTTTGCGTCTCGTTTCGAGGAAATAAACAAGGAGCTTGGGAAAGTCCAGTATCTGGTGCCGTATTTGATGTCTAGCCACCCAGGCTGCAACCTAGACGATGCTATAGAGCTTGCAGAGTATCTGCAAAGTGTTGGCCACATGCCAGAGCAAGTACAGGATTTTTACCCCACCCCCAGCACACTTTCGACATGCATGTATTACACAGGGCTTGACCCACGTACAATGAAACGAGTCTTTGTAGCAAAGACACAGCACCAAAAAACCACACAGCGGGCCCTGATGCAGTATAGGCTGCCCGGCAACTACGAAATAGTAAAAAGCGCTTTGTTAAAAGCCGGGCGCAAAGACCTAATAGGCCATGACCCTACAGCGCTGTTGCGGCCAATAAAGGCAAGGAAGCCAACCACGCCAGCGTCGCCACGCAGTAAGCAAAAGAACAAAAAAGCACAGCCTAAGCGCAGCAAGTGATATTCATACAGCAATTAAAAAATCCGACCGTGGCTCATACTCGTGCCAACGCTCGGATTTTTTGCGGTTGTAGACTTTTTGGTTTGTGGTCTTTCTTGAGACTGGGTTAAACTCGCCCCAACCCCTGCGACCAATGTCGTGATACTCTTTTTGTTGTTTCTTAGTCCGCTTATCTAGCGGTACATACTTCTGCTTCATTAGCAGCACCTCCGTAATGATATAGAGGCCACACGGCCAAAACAACTATATCACACGGCGCTTACATGGCGCAAATCTGAAAAATTGCTATGACGTTCTAGTCTTCTTCCTAAACGGCTTAAAATCTCATTTGATATGGTACCTGTCTGCTGCGCAATTTCGCAGGCGGTAATAAATTTGTCTCCAGACTTGCCTAGCACAACAGCAATATCGCCTTGCCCAACCCCAGATATATGCGTGGCATCAACCATCATCTGGTCCATACAAACGCGCCCAACAACAGGGGCTTTGTGCCCGTTTATTAACACATTGCCAACACCGCAAGAAAGGCCGCGGGGGATACCATCTGCATAGCCAATGGCAAGTACGGCAACTTTCATGTCATGTGTTGCCGTGTATGCCATCCCATAGCCTACCGGCTCACCGGCTACAACATTTTTTATTGCGCTTACCCGTGTTTTCACAGACAGTACTGGTCGTAGGTTTGTGTTGTAGCTTATGGTATCTTCACGGGTGCTTAACATGCCAAACAAAGCAATGCCAACCCGCGCATAATCACATGATAGGTATGGATAGTTAAAAATGCCATAGCTGCTTTGGATGTGTATCTTGGGTGTGTGCCCAAGTGCTTTAAGCTTGTTTACAACACCGTAAAACTTAGCTATTTGCTCTTGTGTAAATTGCACGTCTGATTGTTTGCGGCTGTCTATTACGCTGCAATGTGTGTAAACCCCGGTGATAATAAGATTTTTGCATTTATACATTGCTACTATGTTACTAATATTTTCGGACCGTTCGCCCAAGCGGCGCATACCGGTGTCTATGGCAATATGCACTTTTATTTTCTTGCCATATTTGTTAAGCGCTACCGCGTGGTTGTAGTCTACAACTGTCTGGGTCAGGTTGTACCTGTCAAGCAAGTGAAAGCAATCCGGATATGTGTATCCCAAGACCAATATCTCGCCTGTTATGCCGTTGGCGCGCAGTTCAACGCTTTCAGCTGCAGATGCTACGCAAAAAGCTCTGATACCGCAGTTGTTTAACTCTTTGGATATTTCTATTGCGCCATGCCCGTATGCGTTTGCCTTTACGGCAGGCATAAGCATACAGTTGGCAGGAAGCCGCCCTTGCAAGACCCTTACATTGTGACGCAAATTGTCCATATCAAGCTCTACCCATGCCCTACCAGGGCCGCTATACTGTGTCAAAGGCTACTCACCACCATTTAAAGGTTAATCGCTATAATCTCATTAACAATTTGTTCGAATGTCATGCCAGTTGCCTTAAGCATATTAGGAAAACGGCTAAATGCGGTAAAGCCCGGTATGGTATTAATCTCGTTAAAAACAATATCACCTTCTGGGGTCAAAAACATATCAACCCTGGCAAAGCCGCTACAGCCCAAGGCTTTGTAAAGCACTTTAGCTGTTTCTTTAATTTCATCTGCCTTGTGTATAGGTATACGCGCGGGGACATGGATGGATGACGATTCTAGATTATATTTTTCTTTATAATCAAAAAAGCCTTCGGTCAGTTCTATTTCATCTATTTCCCCTACTGTTGGGTTTGTGCTACCAATAACGGCACAGCCGACTTCGAAACCGCATATGTTTTCCTCTATAATAACTTCGTTGTCGTATTCGAATGCTAATATGATGGCTTTAAGCAAATCATCTTTGCATGCCACCTTTGTTATCCCAAATGACGAGCCCGCTTTTACCGGCTTTACAAATAGCGGATACCCAAGGCTTTCTGCCAGCGGTACTGCTTGCATATACTCCAGCTCACTTTTTATGATAAAAGACTTAGCAACGCGCACACCAGCCGCTTTTGCCAGCTTATGCGCCCTATCCTTGTCCATACACAGTGCAGATGAAAGTATGTTGCAGCCTATTACCGGTATCCCGGCAAGGGTAAGCAAGCCTTGGATTGTACCGTCTTCGCCGTTTTTGCCGTGCATTATTGGCATTGCGGCATCTAGCTTTATGGTTTGTATGCCATCTATGCCAAAAACTATAATGCCCTTGGTTTCGCAGTCTGGTGATATTATTGCCTTGATACAATCGTGTTGGTTGTGCCATGTATCGTCGTTGATTTTTTCTACTGCGCCGGTAAAGAGATACCACTCGCCTTTTCTGGTTATGCCCAGCATTATTGGCTCGTATTTATCCTTGTTTATGTGTGATATCACGCCAAATGCAGATTTTAGTGATATGTCATACTCTGGTGAGCACCCGCCAAAAATTATTGCAACATTGTGTTTGTACATATGGCTCGTCCTTTCTGTTGTACGGTAATATTGGTGTTATTGTATTAGTCAAAGTTAAAATAAATGCGGGCAATTTATTAAGATTTTGCTAAGATGAGATAATAGACCCTTAGAAGCTGTATTCAACTCCGACAATGGTGACTTTTCGTGACAGATTTTTGCCAATTGAGGCGGCTCTGACGCGGCTTGCCATTAAGGCAAGCAAGGAGGGGCCAACGAAAAGTGGTGAAA
>Ga0123355_10002848_pt1 | contig 24588 bp, 15 predicted proteins | sample TergutEmb28metaG_3_FD_89872 | JGI IMG/M metagenome (GOLD analysis project Ga0123355, IMG submission 89872) | Embiratermes neotenicus P1 segment gut microbial communities from Petit-Saut dam, French Guiana - Emb289 P1 | ecosystem: Host-associated > Arthropoda: Insects > Digestive system > Gut ... | reverse complement strand
GCGACTATAATGTTGATTACCACATTGGTCGTTTAGTTCCTGGTTTGCTGTATGTTGGAGGTTAGGTGCGGTTAGGCTGGAGTAGTGTGTGGACTGGAGGCTAAAGCATGACTCGTGCTTTAGCCTGCAGTCCGGACACTACTCCAGCCGAACCGCACCTAACCTCCAACATACAGCAAACCAAGAACTAAACGACCAATTTGATAATCAACATTATAGTCGCAAGGTCCTGATGATGGGCATAGTAGTGCCCGAAACATGTTGAGCCTATAAGAAGTACAATAAAATAATAAGTGGCATCTGGTTGGTTTTTTATTCTTCAGTTAGCAAGTAAATCTGTTTATCATTGTCACGCTATTTTACATTTCCGGTTCATGCTTAACATTCTTAATTGATCCACTACAGGAACATTAGTAAAGACTGAACTACTAATAACAAAACCCATATTGTGTATTTCTCTACCTCGTATTTTATATATTCGAGGTACAAATAAGCCCATATATCATTCCGGCTGTCTGTTGTGAGACCAAACTTTGTAACTCACATCTCTGGACATGTCTAAGGGTGCGATTTGGTAGGTCGTCCTGACATATATATAGTAACAATTGAGGTTTTTACAAGGTGTTGATGAAGATCCGATTCTTCTGAGAAGTTTCACGTTTTCGACTAGTAAACAGTTACAACCTTTTCGAAGAAGCATATTGCCTTCGTCTTCCTCCGAAACTTCAGTAAATATGTATCAGTCAACATCGCTTAACATCTCAGAAGCCTTTTACCTTCAAACGAAAGACGATTCAGACGAAATATTGTGATGCCGTAGGGCAGGTTAGGTTTACCATGTTTGCACTTTTCGTAGGTGGTTCTATGTGAAAATGTTTGGTCTGCGTGCGTCCTTTTTTTTTTTTAATACGTACAATGATACGGTGCGAAGAGATTCGGTAAGCTTTAACACTCGCTTCACTTCCCATTCATTCGTGTATCCGTCTGCAGACGTTATCCTCTGACCGACTGACTTTCATGGGTCAAGGCCATTTCTGTTCCATTCTGCAGAATGCGAATTACATCACGAAAACAGAAGCTGCAAGTTAAATTTAGTCGTGACGAGAAAGTTTCTCTGGAATTGTATTCACAATCCATATTAATCATGATAGACGTAACAGTAGGCTTATGGATAATTCACAAAGAAATGGATAACAGTACGAAGTGCAGTAAGTTGCCAGGCTCGCTGTGTGTGCTATGATGTGTGTTCCCTGTTTTTCAGCCAATACCCTGTCTGAAAAGAGGTACCGTTTCCTTTCCTCAGGAGTGTTTGTAAAACGAAGCAACATAAAAGCAGTAAGTATATCGTCTGTGAACAGTGGCCGGATATCAATAGTTTTACCATAAAACGGCTTAGAGTACTGCTGAATGTTTGCCACTGAAAATGGCTATTTAACGCCACAGAGTAGGTCTATTCGTGAGAAATATAATACATTCAGCTGATCAAGAAGTCCAGCGCCTCTTCTGAAATTCTAGCGTTCATAACCATCAGTAATCCAATGGGAGCATGCCGAGCCAGATAAATTCAGTGCGTATGTCTACATCCTGTTGCTTTGATTCATTTTAATGTTACCTTCCATATGAACCTATATCTTCCAGTTGGTCTATTTTTTTCGGGTTGTCCCACCAAACTTCTGCATATGTTTCTATTCTCACCGATTCGTGCACATTTTCCGTCCGTTTCATCTTCAATGGTATGATCATAATAATAATCGAAGAATAAAAACCAACTAGGTGCCACTTACTATTTTATTGTATTTCTTATAGGTTCAACATGTTTCGGGCACTACTATGCCCAGCATCAGGAGCTCGCGACTATAATGTTGGTTACTACATTGGTCGTTTCGTTCTTGGTTTGCTGTAGGTTGGAGGTTAGGCGCGGTTCGGCTGGAGTAGTGTCCGGACTGCAGGCTAAAGCACGACTCGTTTCGTTCTTGGTTTGCTGTAGGTTGGAGGTTAGGTGCGGTTCGGCTGGAGTAGTGTCCGGCTGCAGGCTAAAGCACGACTCGTGCTTTAGCCTGCATCCCGGACACTACTCCAGCCGAACCGCACCTAACCTCCAACCTACAGCAAACCAAGAGCGAAACGACCAGTGTGGTAATCAACATTATAGTTGCGAGCTCCTGATGATGGGCATAGTAGTGTCTGAAACATGTTGAGTCTGTAAGAAGTACAATAAAATAATAAGTGACATCTAGTTGGTTTTTTATTCTTCATTTATCACAACGATGCACAGTCCAATATACATCAGATCTACGTGCATCGTTTCGTTCTTGCACTGCACCCTGTCAAATACTCAATACAGCACTGAGGAACAAACCACAGGAATATTTTGAATGATAACTAGGAGGATATGGGAGGGCGTAGCCTAGCCGCAGCATAATATCCCAGCATTCTACTGAAGATATTATGGAGTACCATTCAAAACCTCAGCAGCAGCAGCCTCAGGAAATATGATAATATATTGATGACAATAAGGAAATCAAAGGTCTTCCACGCTAAAGCACTTGAAATAATGTTACATTCAACTGAAAATTAAGGAGCTTCTTCTTGTTAGGCGCATTCGCAAAATTGCGAAAAACGACTATTAGCTTCGTTAAGTCTCCCCTTCTGTTTGTCTGTCTGTCTGGTTGGTTAGCTGGCTGGCTGGCCAGCTGTTCGCGTTGAACAACTCGGCTTCCACTGGACAGACGTCCATGAAAATTTATATTTGCATATGTTTCGAAATCCAGTCCAGAAAATTCAAGTTTCATTTAAATCGGACAAGAATACTGGGTAATTTAAGTGAAGACCAATAAAGGTCTGTGATCATATTTCGCCCACTTCTTCTTAGAATGAGAAATAGTTCTGATAAATGTTGTAGAGGAAATCAAAACATACATTTTACGATTATTATTTTTTTTAAAAAAATTCGTGCCGTATAAGAGATAATGTGGAAAAATATAGAATAGCCGGACAGGCCAACGATGGAAATATGGTGCATGCGCATTTCATGCTGGATACCTAAGGCTAAATATATACACTCATAATATGTAATACTTACTGCTTTTCCACTGCAAAAATAGTTTCACTAACGCGCCTCAATATTACGTTATACGTACATTGTCTATCGTATTAAAATTCGAACCAACTAATGCACACAATTGCTTCTTCGAATTGTAATAATTACGTGATAACGCAAGGAATGAAGAAGGTGAAATTGCCTCTCTTGTGTTGTACTGTAGTTCCTGGTAAAAGTCGACAGATGGCAAAGTTGTTCAGAAAATAGGGTAGTCAGGTACCGAAATACAGAGTATCGCGACTACAGAACTCAAACCTCAGATCTCTTTCTTGTCGCGTTAATCCCCCCCCGCTGTCCCATTACTTTATCTTTCTAACATAAAAGCCACAGAAAAAAAAAGTCTCACGGATCAACCACCTCGACATCTCCAAGTTGTTTCTTCAAGCTCCAGCATGCTTCCCTATATGTCTACCCATACTCAGCCAATTCTCACATGAATGCTGAATGTGATAAGCTTCGTTAGATGTGGCTGTGGCGCCGAGGGAAGGGGGGGGGGGGTGTGGGGCTGGAGCAGAACACATACAATAAAGAAAGGCTATAAAAATTGAACCTCCCCAAAACATGAATAGAGAAGGAGCAAAACGGCAACGCTTTAAAACGATAAAAGTTTCAATCAAAAGACACTTCCATTAGAGTGTGACTGAATATTTGGCACATGATGTGTGGACGCCATGTCCATTAAAGAGAATGCTGCGCTCGCAGGCAGATAAGTAACTGTGGAACGTTGCTGTTTCACTGTGTGCGTTTGTGGCAGTACTTGTCGAGCATAAAGAGGAGCGTGGTCGTTAATAGCAGTCGCCAGTAGTGTGTCGTGAGAAATGATCAACACGCCTGCTTCATATTGTGAAGGCCACTTTTCGAGACCGTAATGGGATACAGGCATTCCTGACATAATATCCACTCAGCAGTAGACAAACTTAATGTACAAATTCTTATTTTATAATAAGTTTATTATATTCCTCTACATATTTCGGGCACTGCTGTGCTCATCATCAGGAGGTCAAATTGTATTATACAGCATCTGGTAGCGTCACACTCTGTAGGTGGCCGTCCGGTGCACAGGCGCACCGGAAGGCCACCTACAGAGTGTGACGCTACCAGATGCTGTATAATACAATTTGACCTCCTGATGATGAACACAGCAGTGCCCGAAATATGTAGAGGAATATAATAAACTTATTATAAAATAAGAATTTGAGCATTAAGTTGGTCTATTGCTAAGATTGTGCTGAGATGCACGGTCAGTAAAACATCAAAAAATACCTTCCACTATTACCTGTAGTTATTCCACGCAAATTTCCAGCAGGTAATTTAAAAAATACACCACAAACTCTTCTTCCCAACTTATGTGGAAGGAAGCGATGTTGGTCTACTCTGAAATACAAATCATTTTTTTTAGATGAATCCAGGAAATGTTCATCGGTGTCTCAACCGAGGTTCTGAAAGAGTGCCTCCCGAATAAAAGTCAGATGCGTCACCGCGTGAGCCAACATTCTCAGCGATAATCGCCCTGTCATTCGACGCTCAGCACCTTGTGCACATGGTACAGCATTTTACTGAACTTTGCGGTAAAGGGTTTAGCACTTCTACTTCGAAATTGATGTCCACACACATTAATCTGGCCGACGGCGTTCCTGCTTTATCCTCAGGACAACACCGGGATATTAGTCACCTAAAACAGCTAATGACTGCTTCCTTTCAAGTCCCTACTCTTTCACTTATAGCGACCATTCTTCCATGTCTCATTAAAAAATATAAAACCATACCACGTGGCAAAGCATTGTCAAACAATTGAAGGCTCATACTGTTTGCTCCTGTACTATTTTGAGTATAAACTCAAGCAATGTCACTTAAAAATCTAGCGTCTTCCTCGTAGAAAACATGTCTCAATTGTAAAAGACAAACCGGTTAAGTGAGTTTAAGGAAATAATAATTGTTTGTTCCGGGAATCATATGAAACTGCCTGTAGGTAGACAGAAGTTAGACTTAATGTTAACGCACCGTGCTTTCAAGGGTTGATTTCGGATATAAAGAGGGAATTGAATTAACATCCGAGTATAAACTACAAACACCGAGCAGAATCGAGTAGTTGTAACATTCCAACATTCTAATCTGAAGCTCTAGGCATTAGGTCCATCTGAAATTTTTATGCCTATCTGCAAAACTACACTGCGTCATATCTCAGATCAGTGACTCAATAACTCACATTAGCTATTCTGTTAACATTTTTAACAGTTCTTTATTTCCATGTCTTCCATACTAAAATCAAAAATTTAAATTAAATCACTTGTATTTTTATCTTCTGCTTACAAATATAAATAAATAAATAAATAAATATATATATATATACACATGCAGTGCCTTCCTCTTTCATATTCCTTTGTGCATACACAACAAATATATATATATACCTACACACACACACACACACACACACACACATACTGAATTTGTACAAAGGAATATGAAAAAGGAAGGCACTGCATGTCTCAGTTCAGAACACTGGCTTTTGGAGGCGCTTTACTGATAGGTTTCTTGAAGTAAAAGCAAACACCAGTCACAGAAACACAGCAGAGTGTAAGGAACTTTTTAGTGCCTAACAAGCTTTCCAGCACGTCACTTACCAGTGTGTCGAAATGCAAAGACGTTGAACATCTGTTTGCAGTGAAATAAAACAAATAAACAGGTTGTGCGAAAGATAATATTTCTTTAAGGTTAGAGTATCAAAGCGAGAACGAGGCGGTGATAAGATGTATACGAAAACTTTAGCAACGTTTGTTAATAAGTTGCGTTTACATGAATGCCAGGTCGCATTTCCATGGATACTACATCTCTCTCTCTCTATCCACACACACACACACACACACACACATACATACATACATACATACATACATACATACATACATACACACAAACACACATTGTAAATACAGCATAAGTGAATCGACTTTTATCAGAATTCTATACTTAACGATTTATCTCCTAAGCACACTGTTCTTTTTACTACTTACTTACTTACTTACTCCACGCAGCAGAGTCCTTCTTGAGAAGTTATTCGAGAAATTCCCCGCATTTTACAGAACCCGAAAGTTCACTACCGAATTCACAAGTTCCCCCAACTGTCTCTATTCTGAACCAGACTGATCCAGGGTATCTGTGAATATATTGAATAAGCAGTCGCCTACAGCCGACAAGGAGTGGTCCTCCAGCTTGGGGTTTGGTCGAGGTGCTAAAAACTCCTCACCGTATAAACGTATTGTGCTACAGATCATTCAAAAAGGACTGTGCTTTTTATTACTGGAATTAATGTATTTTTTCTCGTAAAGTGAATGTCGACTACAGTGGCGTATTGTGCGTTTCGCTGGACCAGTCGAGTGAAAATGAACGTGTTTCAGGAAGACATAATTCAGAGAAGAATATTGAAATAGCTAACTTTCTTATTTCTGAGATATGATGAGTGGCTGACCTTCAGTTTTACACGCATAAAACATTATCATAAGAAGCTAAGCAGAATGATCACGTGGTTTGTAAACCCTCTATCTGGACGTCCAAAACCGAATTATTATTCCACATAGTAGGTACAACCAAAACTCCGTTTGTATCTCAGATGTTGATTCCTAGCTGGCTTTAAGCCCAGAAAAATAGGGAGGTTTGGACGTGGGGCTAAAATCACCATCCCTTAAAAAAAGGAATTTTTGAGATGATCCAAGGGAAGCCTCGGCTAAATTCGAAAAAGGGATATCCGGGACGAACTACGAAAGAAGCCAGAGCGCGATGCGGGCTTTCGAAGAAGAAGAAGAAGAAGAAGAAGAAGAAGAAGAAGAAGAAGAAGAAGAAGAAGAAGAAGAAGAAGAAGAAGAAGAAGAAGAAAGAAGAAGAAGAAGAAGCTACAATCAGAGGAGTAGCCAGTAACCGCAGGCGGGCTGATCAGAAGATAATTATGGAATAAATGGTATATTTTATAGATTTTTATACAATGTCAATCAGTTTTCCAGAAAACAACTTACGGGTACGTAAGGTATATTGGAATCGATGTGAAACACTTCACAGCTTTGCTTTCCTACATGCGCAAGATCAAATAAACTGAAGGTGGTTCTTTACTAATATTGGTGAAGCCAATGGGTTCTTACATTTCTTCAGACTATGCCACTGAGGCCATCCAAGCAAGCCATGAGGGATTCAAACTGACTGGAACACATCAGCGTAAAGTTTTTGCTGATGACATTTATTTGTTGGGAGTAAAAGTCACGGGGAAAAAATTATAGAGGCTTTATTATTCGTTAGTAAAGAGGTTAGTCCATATGGAAACGCTGACAAACCTAAGTAGGCATACGGCCATTTCTCGTAAACAGTATGAAGGACAAAATAAGAACATAAAGATAGCTAATACAGATTTTGAAAATGCGACAAAGTTCATATATTTTTGAAAGAAACTAACAAAAATTGCACGTACTAAGGATTCAAAGAGAAGATTCAGTTCAGGAGATTCCTGTTCCCATTCCGACCCGAATCGCTTGTTTACACTTTCGACATAAAAATTACGAAAATTAACCCTTGAAAGACAAAGTGTAAACTATTCTAGTTAAAGACCCAGTTCGTACCGGGCAGTAAACATTTTTCATCTCGGATATAAAACCAACCAGTTTAGGTTATATAGGACAAACGTCGCTGCTTTTTCTGAGATAAATACAAAACACATAAATACAGCGTGGGTAGACTGTATAACGTTTGAATATTAAACCGGTTGGTGCATCAATTAACCAGTAAGCTTTAAAAGGTAAAGTATGCATGACTATAATTTTACCTGTCGTGTCATATGAATGTGAAAGTTTACACTCATATTCAGGGAAGAATGTAGGCTGAAGGTTTTCGCGAAATGGGTAGAGAGAAACACGTTTGGGTCCAAAAGGGAGGAAGTAGCGGAATATTGGAGAAAATTACACAATAAAGAACTTCACGATTTTCACTGCTCACCAAATGTTATTCAGATCAAACCGACAAGAATAACTAAAACAGGTCATCCCGTTGTGTGTGAAAATCATTACGTTTATTGTAGATTAACAATTTTTATTTTCCGTCACCACAACAATAACAGTGTAGGCTAATGTTATTACAACATCTTTCGACCCATGGGAGTCAACTTCAGGCTGGACTTAGGAACCTATTTTACATCTCTGTGGTAAAACAACAATGTAAGAAGAGATGTAAAATAGGTTCCTTATTCCAGTCTGAAGATGAACCCCATGTGTCGAAACACGTTGTAATAACATTAGCCTACACTGTTATTGTTGTGGTGACGGAAAATAAAAATCGTTAATCTACAATAAACTTAACGACAAGAATAAGAGTAACTCCACGGAGTGGAATCCTCCATTTTAAGGATTACAGTTCATCGGGTAGCCAAGAAATTTCCCACATTGTATGGAACGCGAAGGTTCATTACCGTGTTCACAACAGCCTGGCGCCTGTTTCTGTCCTCAGCAAGATACACGTAAATCCAGTCAGTTCCCTCCAGTCTTATTTAAAATCCAATATGAATTTGTTTCTCTTATTAGCTTGGATTTTGTAATTGGTCTCTTTCCTAAAAGCGTTTTCCTACAAAAACCCATTACACATTTATCACTTCCCCATGCGTGCCATGGTCCGCCCTTCACATCTTCCTTGATTTGACGATTACAAATAATGAAGTTCATCACCATGTAGTTTTCTCCAGTCTCCTCTTACTTCCAGGCTCTTTTACTCAAATATCTTTCTCACGCCCTATTCTTGAGCATCTCTAGGCTATGATTTTACCGTAATGTAAGAGACTCTGTGTGAATCGTACATATTTCCACATTTAAATTTTGTTGTGCACGTACATATCTACAGTTTTGAAAACTGTAACAAATATGGAGTACGTGCATGGCCTTGTATAGCAGGCCATGATTTACGTTACTTATCTTTTTGCCCTAGTGGGGGCTTAGTCACAAGAAAGGTCGCATGCTTTGACCGTCGCCAAGTTTCAGCCTCTTATATATTTCGAGTTTGGCATTACCTCTCCCAGGGTTCCAATATTATTCTCATGATTCTGTAAGATTTTTTTTATTACCTGCATAATTATGTGAGATCATACACCTACCTAATTTTGCAAGCCGCTTCAAGGAACGTGATAATCAGGGGTTGGTTTGGGGCTTGGAAATATGTCATTCTTGCGGGAAACCTTGTTTTGCAGGTGATGCACATTCCCTGGTGGGGCAAGCATATGTCATGATATAACGAATGATTGGTCTGCGGAGGGTTAAATTAATGTTAGCGCTTGATTGCCCGTTTTTTGAAGAGAAAATAGGCTCTGTAAATATACCAAGCCTTTGGCTTCGACCGTTACTATAACGACTCTGCATGTAAAACTGTTGTTGCAGATTACGCCCAGATATTTTATACAAGAATAGTGTACAAAGTCAACAGTCCGTCATTTCGACATAGCATGAGAATCCGCCGGACCAAGTCCACAAGAAAAACAGATGGCAAAAGTTTTTTCTTCTTCGCAACACGACTCCATTGCTATAGACAGCGAGGCAGCTTCCTGAAAAGATAAAACCTGACGGCTTAGGGACAAAACAGATTGTACAAGGTGGGGGATAGGAGAAAGTCTTCTGGTACCCCGGTTTGTATGAGTATGCGTGGACGTTTGGCCTTCAACTTCCAACTTTTCGGATGAAAGAAAGAAGCTAATGAGGTTGACTTTACTGATCAAGAATTTTTCTTTGATAACTTATACACTGCCGTGTGCCAGCATACAGCCCTCACAACCGTAAAGCGGATTATTCGTTGACTCGTCCACAACACGTTCCGTGTTACATGTCAGTCGTACATGTCAGTGAAAAATCACTACTCAAAACAACTAACCAACCGCGATAATCATTTCAGCCAAACTCTCAATAGTGAACCAGATCAATCGAAACCAGGAACTTTGTCCCGTAATGAGAAAAACAGTAACCTAAGTTGTCAGTCTCCTTTAAAGACAGAGATTATCCTGACATGTATTTAATATTCATTTCGTACTGCACAATAAAGACACTCAGGCAACATCGTGTAACGAAACAACCGCTGTGTTCTCCGAGATCCACACAAAAAGCATACATATATTGTGCGAAAAATATGTAAAAAGTTTTAATGTCAAACTTGATGGTACTGTACGTACATAACACTCGGCATTGAAAGTTTAATAGTAAAGGCTGCCGCTGGAAACGATCCTGAATCACTTCCATCTCCAACCTGAGTTAAAAGTAAGGTTGTCACTGCCTTTAATTAATTAAGCACCAAGTCTTGAAGGCGTATGGACAATATAAGTAGTGTCAAGCACTCTTAACCTCGACACTCAGCTTCACATCGGAGCCCTTTGACCCCTACGAAGGATTCTCAATTCCAAGACCCAGCTTAATCTCACGACCATTTCTTGGTCTTCAAAGTAGCATCTACCCAAACGGGATACCCAGAATTTTCCTATTCGATTCGCATGTGGAATCCATCGTAATCTCTACTTTACGATCCTAACAACACCCGGTTAACCCTATAAACCAATATGGTGGGAAAGGTTTTCAGACAACTTACGTACGAAGAACATCTGAAACGTACTGACAAAATTCTCTTCCTGTGTCGGTGTTCCCACAGCTAGATGAAGGCTGGATACCGCTGATAAAGAACAATAGGACAGCAGCCGTTACCGGCGATAGCCTTTAATATTCAACAGTTTTCCATAAGCTATCCGATAGCAGTAACAAACGGAAGATATTACTATTCATCTTTGATCACACCGGGGGTCATACAGCCCCATTGCCCACCAACCATGCTGGTAATTTGTCCCGTGTAAGACCAACCGCTCATATATATATACAGCACGTACACCTCCGTGAACCCCTGTTTCTTGTACTATACAAAAAGCAGAGGTGATCTCAGGGTTCTCATATTAGAGAATTTTCTGGTCGGGAAATATTTCGTACAAAACTCACGTAGTCGGAAATTTACACGACCAAGTACCTTATCTTTACTTATTCTGTCATTGAAGTAATTTATTACGAAAAATGTATGTTTCTGCAGTTAAATTACAAAGTCATTTACAAATCACTGGCCATATATGGGATTATCGCCTCTTCCTACATTCTCTTCAGTTAGTCTTTTTCTTTTGCACATACTAAAAATATAATGATGGTCTTCAAAATAGAATGATATCTTTGTTGAAAACAATTATTTTATTATTAACTTCTACTAACAAATAGAACGACCATGAAAAGGTTCATTGGCAAATCCAGCAAATATACTTTTAATTTACTTTTTGAGATACCTAACTACAAACAACCAGTCCGGCATACATGTTATTCTCTGCATTGATGTGCGTAAGATACTAACCTGTTTTAAACGCAACATCGCATAGAAATACAGAGATAAAAGTCAGTTTCCTACATACGGCACAAATACAGGAAACCATTATCCTCCCGATGACAACACAGGAAGTTCAAGAAAATAAAACAGAATCTTGTGTTTATTGGACCGTGCATCATTGTGATAGTTGAAGAATAAAAGACCAACTTGATGTCACTTGCTAATTTATTTCACTTCTTATGAGCTCACCATGTTTCAGACATTAATATATTCATCATCAGGAGCTTGCGATTATTCTCTTGAATTACCACATTGGTCGTATTGCAGGCTGAAGCTTCAGCCTGCAACACGGATACCACTCCAAACCATCCATACCGAAACTCCAACACACATCGAACCAGGAACAATACGACCAATGTGGTAATTCAACAAAATAGTCGCAAGCTCCTGATGATGGATATATTAATATCAGAAACACGTTGAGCACATAAGAAGTGAAATAAATTAGCAAGTGACATCAAGTTGGTCTTTTGTTCTTCAAAAATAAAACAGATTATGTCGATTGATAGAAACGTCCAGCACGGGTACACTCAAGACAAAGAGCAAGGTTTTAAAAACAATATACAACAAGTGTCTGCCTAAGCTTTAGGGACGGTTACCTAGACTATTCCCACTACTCATGCTTTATACGTTACCAGTACAGTGCAACCTGATTTTTTAACAATTTTATTAATGAATATTTTGTTACTGCATTATTTGGTATAATAATAAAATTATAAGCTTGTATTTTAATTTTAAAGGAAATAATTTTACCCCAGTTCTTCCCCTTTAATACATTGTAACACTACTCTACGATGGTTGCAATTATCCGCTGAAACACGTCATAGTGAATGTGATGAATACATGCAGATACAACGCTTATAATAATAACCAACGAGATGCGCTATTTCTCAGCTTTATTTTGGTAAAGAACTCTACACGTTTCGGACAGCTTTACTGTCCATCATCAGGAGTCTTAACACTGTATTCACAGAAACAGGTATTTGTCATACTAATTATATTGCCGTCTGCTAGCAGACGGAAATATAATTAGTATGACAAAGAAGGTACAACTATTTATAGTTATGTATTAATGGGAGATTCCATAACCAAAATTGATTTAGTAAACTCTGTTTTACTTCAGGTCTGTAGTGGACACAACCATGTGCTATATGTTGGGCTTATGCACACATGCTTCGAACATAACTTACATACTGCTATTTTCATAACACACAATGAATATAATATATTTACTGGAATACAAAAGCATAAACTCTAAAGTATGTGGATTACATATTCGACGAATAAAAGATTTTGTGCATGAAAACAGACATTTCGAAACCCTAGACATATCTTGCCAGAGTCTAGAGATTTCAAGTCGAAACCGTACAGGTAAGCGTCCAAGCTGAAGGTAAAGCGCGTCTTGGATGTTTGTGTTGTTTGACCAATAACTAGATATTAGTGGAAGTCATTTTAGAGTAAAACCTTGAGCATTTCGTGCCAGATTATTCATCATGCTCAACTTTAAGCAGGGATAAATGACAAGAAAAAAAAAACAAATAATAAGATGGAAGCAAGATACTACAAAATTGATGCTATGGTTTATTAAATAGTTACTTCAAAGAGATAAATTGCAAAATGACAACATAATAAAAGTGTTACGATCTACAATCTAGTTTACGACAAAAAAAAATTAACTCGGAGAAAATGATGAAGACAGGATGACATACAGGGACGCTCCCGGAGGAAAAAAGGAAGCCTATGAGTACACGTCAATAGACTGCCAAACATCGTAAAAAACTTCAAGGGGAAGGAAACTGCTGTCAACTTGGATATGCCAATGCACCACGTAGGCCAACATGTAGGATGAAAACAGGACGCTTGTAAGTAGTTAGTTCAGTTATGTGAAATTCGAGATTCTCCCAGTGGTTTGTTGGCTGAAGATTAAAGTGTTCTAGGATAGTATGCCGTCTAGACTGGTAAATAATCACCGGCATTCAGAAAAAGTGCAATGCCCATATCTTCGAGCAGAAGCATTGTACCGAAACATCGGTAACTAGGTTCTAAGAACGGTGATGATGAAGATTAAAGTGTACTGGGATAGTTGAATAAAGAGAGACCAACTTGAAGTCACTTTGCTTTATTATTTCATTATTTAATGCTCAACATGTTTCGGATGTTAATATATCCATGCTCGAGAGCTTGCGACTTATTTGTTGAGTTATTTCATGGGTTGTATTGCTCTGGTTCGATGTGTTTTGGTGCTATGTTGTGGTTTGGCTGTGGTAGTGTGGTATCCGTATGCAGGCTGAAGCTTCAACTCGCATCCGGATACCACACCACTCCAGTCAAACCAAAAAGTAACACCAAAACACATCGAACCAGAGCAATACAACCCATGAAATAACTCAACAAATAAGTCGCAAGCTCCTGAGGATGGACGTATTAACATTCGAAACATGTTGAGCATTAAATAATGAAATAATAAAGCAAGTGACATCAAGTTGGTCTCTCTTTATTCAGCTATCAAGATGATGCACGTTCCAATAAACATAAGATGTAATGGGATGTTTCCCCGTGCTGACAGTTTAAGATTTCTAGACATTTCAAAAAAGCGTATATCAATCACAGTTTGAAATGTGCTTTCCAGGTTCAAGTACTGCTTGACCCTGACAATGAAGGCGTTACACTCATTCGAAAAGTCAGCATATTAGCAGTGATTGATTATGATCCTTCGGAACCACGGTAACTATTTCGCAGTCGATAAAACGTAACATCCTAAATTAGCGCCTTACCAAAATTTTTTCTCCCGTGCCACTGACACAATAAAAAACATATACGCGTACCACTATCACAGCACACAACATGCAGGCGTACTACCAGGGACTGCAAATATTAAAGTTCACCTTCAAAATACCGGTCTTCCGGGATGTTCCTCTGTGGAACCCTTAAATTTCGCTGTTGATACTTTTCTAATTTAACGTGATTAGATGACAGAGTATAGTCTCTATTTATATATGAATAATGAAATACCCTTATAAATGATTTCTTTACATTTCCACACATTTAAAGCAATTCCAGAAGAGCAATAAACGTTTCTAAATATTAGTTATGGGAAAAACATTCCTAAATATTTTCACGTACCATGAGGCGACCTTCCGCGTACCAACAGTGGTACGCTTATCGCCGTCTGAAAAGCAATGTCCTAGAAGATTTCAATCAGTGTATAGGCATTCACGGCCTTAAGTAATTCCAGGTTTAACGCAATTAAAAAAATAAAAATATATCATCTTTTAATGCGCGCCGAATTTTTCTTTGCAGGAATGAGAACACAGTGGGATGAACGTGGAGGAAAAATAGCATTGGGCGACGACATAGGTGGCGGGGAAGTCATGCTGCGGCCGATCTATTTCAAGTGTGTTTGTGTTTGGATTTAAAATGGACTGCCTTTTACACACACACACACATATGTGTGTGTATATATACACACACATATATATACACACACAATATATATGTAGATATATCGAGAAGAATGAGATGGGCTGGGCATGTGGCGCGTATGGGGAGGAGAGGGGGTGTATAGGGTCTTGGTGGGGAAACTGGAGGGAAGGAGACCATTGGGAAGACCTAGGCTTAGATGGGTGGATAATATTAGGGGGATCTTCAGGAGGTGGGATGTGGGTATATGGACTGGATTGGGCTGGCTCAGGATAGAGACATGTGGCGGACGCTTGTGAGTGCGGCAATGAACCTTCGGGTTCCGTGAAATGCGGGGAATTCCTTGACTAGCTGCAAACCAGTTAGCTTCTCAGGAAGGACTCTGCACCATGGAGTAAGTAAGTGAGTGTGTGTACATATATATATATATATATATATACACACATACATATGTGTACTCAATTCTGACTTTCGCAAACTTACACTTGGGCCAAACTTTCCTGAAATTTAACTACTGCGTATGTCAGGGAGTGCCTGTATCTAGTCCTGCCACTTAAGAGAACTTGTGAATATGCCCTGACAGCTGTGTGGTACCTGAACATTTGATGGCAATGAAATTTACACTGAGTTCGTGACAACGTGTAATTTGGTTACCTGGAAATTATGCGGTGTCACAACACACAGATCTACCATCTAGATCAGAGATCTTAGGTTCTCACAGCGGTGTTGATAAAGATTCAAATCTGTTTAGGTGTGAGGCCGTGTTCATTCATAAATAGTTACCGATGTTTCGGAGGAGCCTGTTGCCTCCATCTACACGGAGTAGCATTACAGAAAAGTTGCCTGTTCTTGTAAGGTAGGTGTCAGCATATATTTGTATGAGGACTCTACAGTGCATTAGAATCGCATTTGGTAAAAATTTGCAAGCCTAAATCAAACTGAAGAAACTTAAAAGGCGTCCCGAGGACCCTAAAAATCAATCCAGCACTTTATTCAATTATCAATACAATACATGTAAGAAATCAAGTTATGCAATTCCAGGAAAAAGAGAAATGAAAAGATTCATAATCACTAAGCTCATCCTGACAATAAAATTATTTGTTTAACTCATTCATTTTTTCCCAGAAGCTTACAATCAGACTCCATCTTGAGCCTATTGAATCTCGTACGTACGCCTACACACCGCCTTCTCAAGATGTCTGTTAATTCCATCCTCTCATCTACGTAAGCCACCTAAATTCAGTGTTCTGAGTATTGACTGGAAGGTGATGATTACAGTCACACAACTGTTCGAAAAGTTTTGTTCTTTAAGTAATAAGAATACTCAGGACCATGTCTACAAAATACTACTGTTGGATACTGTCCGTTCATAATTTTATGCTTTACGTCCCCCAAGATCATATCTTCAAACATAAGGATAAGACTTGGTCTACAGTCTTAAATCTTTCGCGTATTATAAATATATTTGTACACTTATTCCCATCACCCTGAAGAAGGCCACATGAGCGGCCAAAACCTCTTGGTGATTAATAGGTAATAAAATTACATTCATAAATCCAAATGAATTTGTTGCTATTTGTAATAAATATTACACATTTAGTTCATGCACGGAACATGTAAAATGTCAAACTTTCGTAATGTATTTCAGTATCAGATTAAAAACAGGAGCAGAAGATGGTAGGTGTGTAAGGCGTGGTTGTGTGCGTAAAATCCTGCAGCCTCCGTTTAGTAAATACTGTTATCTAATAATATCTATTGACATAGGACAAATATTAGACGGATGTCATAGTTAGTGGGTGTTTCTGATCCTTTATTTTGAAGAATTTACCATCAAAATTTTAAAGACCTTTATGCTATTTTTGGTATTATTCAGCCCAGACTTATCCAAAATATTTTATTGGGATATTTGTCAGATGCACAACTTAACACGTTGACAGATGACATTGGACTAATGACTACGAATGATTCCCATGCAAAACTAAGGAAGGATATTATCCAGTCCTGTAAATGTGCAAGTATTAATCTAAATGCAGGGCAGGGCAGAATCGTGATTTTCGTGCCGAGGTCTTAAGTCCTGAATCCACTGCACAGGAAGTAAAATTCCTAACCGTTACACAGGGACGTTTCGTATGGTAGTGAGGGGCTACGCAGATGGCCTGACCGGCTGCACGCAAAAGAACACACCCATGAGTGGACTACATGTGGGTCTGAACAAATCTGACGTACCGTCGTGATTACACGCAAGTATCGAATCCAGACAAGCGTAAAACAGTGAAGCAAGAAGTCGTAAAAAGCAGCAGGTCTAGGAGCGCAGCAGGTGTACACATGCTTCGGTGACTCTAGATAAAACATTCAACAAATCGGCGTCGTGAAATCGAGTAGCTAAGTTATTGTATTGTCAGATTAACTCTACAGTCTCTATTTTTTCCAAACCATCATGCAGCACAATCACTGAGACGCCGATAATCTCTCAGCTATTCAAGGAATTTCCCACCTTTTATATCGTGCCCAAATGTTCCAGTCACAGTTCACTTGCCACTAACATAGGTTCGTTAAATGAAACCAGTCCACACCCCGTTTCTTTAGGTTTAGTTTTAAATGTTATGTTTTTATGTACGCCTAGATCTCCCAATTATGGCATGTACGTTAGATCTTCCTATTAAAATTTAGCGTGTATTTCTCATCTTTCCCATCGTATATGGTGAGCCGAAAAAATGGAAGTGTTGTTGGAATCGTGTTAATGCAGAATGGGACTAATTCGAGGATGATAATATTCAATAAAATTTAACTGGTACAGAGTGCGTTTAATTTAATCTCTCCGAGAACTTTGAAAATTCAAGACACACACACACTCAATTATTGCGTGATATATGCGGCTGTTTGTGGGGGAGGAAACTCACCAGAAGAAATCTATTCGTGTCTTTACTACGATTTGCAACTAGCCAAATCCCTACTTCATACTGTGTTTATGAAAATAGCTAGCTTCGTTATAGCAGCTTATAAGGAAGCATCTGAAGGAAAGAACTCGGGAGTTATTGCTAGATCTTTTCTCAGTCGGAAGGTAAATGCCTGACACTACATGCAGGCATAGAAATGTCCTGATTAGGATGTAACACTCTGTCTTTCTTATCCTTCGAAATTAGGCAGTAGTAAGTACATGGAGAAAAAACACGGCCGCTTTACTATTGGTTTAAAGGACTAGCGGTAGTCCACGGGGTTGAAAGAGACAAGGTGAGCCACACAACCGATCTAAGGGCTATAACAGAGAGAAAAATACCTAATACGGCCAGAAATACAAAGCCCGATCATCCTGTTGTCAAGCCCATAGTCTCGCCAAACTAGAGCTTATTAAAATTTTGAAGATACAGAAGATAGAACACAATAAATAAACTGAAAAGCGGGGAGAAGTACAATTTAACATTATGAGGTTGTTCAGCAACTTGATACAGTATTATGTCTGTCAATGAAATGAAACTGCACTTCTTATATTATCACGATAATGTTGCTGTAGTCTGTGAACGGTTGCTAAATATGGGAGGAGCGCGCAAGCCTGCTGACGCTACAGAATTCGTGCAGGCTAGTGGCAGCAGCTAATGATCTCTTTCTGAAACCTTCCCACACATACTGGCAGGCAAGCAAGGCACATGTAGGGCAATAAAACCTGCTTCAAAAACGAGAATATCAAGATACATGAACAAGTTTCAGTTTCAGAGAGGTTTCTGTTTAACGTGGTTATTTCAGTAGTCTATAAAAGCACCCCATTGGAGTGAGGTCAGAAACTACAGTGCTTGGTGCTCATTTTCGTAACAAAAAGTAAAATAAACTAATGTATCGCTGTGCTCCAAATGAAGTCATATGGAGGTATAGTTCCACGCATTCTTAACCTCGGCAGTAGACGTAGATGAATGGTCGGCTTAATGCCCCGCCGTTTTACTTTCGTTGTAAGAGCCAGCAGCTAGCTAGGTGGGCTCCGAAGGTGATTTAAACCCTTTGAAGAAGGGAGCATCTTTCTTTGTCGTAAGTCGAACCACTTCGGTTGATTCGTGGTCTCTCACCACAGGGGTCCCAGGTCAATCGAGGGCCAGTCAATGTGTGTTTTGTGGTGAAGAAACGGGCAACAGGACAGATTTTTCTCCGAGTAATTCGGTTGCCCGCCGGTCCGGTCCCAGTAGCAGCGTGGTCTAAGGCGTAGGTTTACGGCCGCTCGCCTGCTGAGGTTGTGGGTTCGAACCCCGCAGGGGGCATGGATGTTTGTCTGTTGTGAATGTTGTTGTCGTTGTTGTCAGGTAGAGGTCTCCGCGACGAGCTGATCACTCGTCCAGAGGAGTCCTACTGACTGTGGTGCGATCTAGAAACCTAGTGAATGAGGAGGCCCTGGTCCACTCGGGGCCGCCACGCCAAAAAATATACCGGTAGTCCTGTTAGTAATTTCCACCATGTTTCTTACGATACTAACATTTATCTATCACAGAGGCCATATAATCTTAGCGGTTGATACAGTTGTTAAATTAAACACTTCCCCTTCGAAGTCTTTCTCTAGCAACTCCTTCCAAGTAAGAAAGAGTGGTAATAAGAAAAATCTGATATATTCTTGGGGTCCTACGTTATTTAAAAATTGTGTTTTAAATGCTAAGTCAATTAACACTTTTAAACTTAAGGTGTAATCAGAAATGTCGCTTTGCATTGGGATATTCCGCATTCAACTTAAGGTCTAGAAGGTGGCTTTCAAAGCTGATATTTCTTGTTCTGCTCCTCAGTCCTTCAAGTAAAATGTTGTGACCATTTGTTACAAAAGGTCGCAAACCATTTATTAACTAGTCATGCGAATAATTCTCACGTAGAAACAATAAAATATTTAATCAATAAATATTTATTTGTATGTTTGAAACTTGAAAGCACTTCTCTATATAAAATATTTTATGGTACGAATCTAGTATTTTAATAAGATATGGATGGCCTTCAATATTTGCATCAGACGTTGTCAAATGATGATGGAAAATTTGTCACATACAGCCGGCCGTAGGAAAAATACAAGTAATGGTGGGTACATTCTAACACGTTTCAGCTTCTGTCCTTAAACCTTACTGATTGTCAAAGCAAACGCGATGTGTCGAAAATCCGTCTTCTGAACCATTTGAAGGGAATGACATAATCTGTTGGACATAACTGAAACCTGGTTAAGAAGATAATTCTTTTAAAGCTTCCGTTGAAATTTAGTGCTCGTGCAAGCCTCTTACGATGTGTTGCCACCAACCGGAGGCCAAGGGAAGCTAACATATTTCTTGCACTTTTCATGGTTTCCGGTAGAGGCAAAACTATCAATTTTTAACATTAACTTTTCTCTTAGAAACCATTTTTGAGAAGGGCTTATATAAAATAAAGATTTCCATCAATTCCGAATCATAAATTTTCTACAAATCTTTATCCAGAAAGTATCCCATCGGTAGTTCAGTAGATCATGATATCGCAAACAAATCTTACCACATTCACAAAAATAATTTCAGGTGAATTCATACAAGTTATGCAATGCAGATTATTAAATGCAAATAATGACATAACACGAAACACTTTTAGACTGCAGTCTGCTGGGCAATGACACAGTATAATCAGAATTTCCAAAATAGATTTTCAGTTAAGAAATCAACTAACCTGACTGAAGTTTCATATTTCCTATGTCCTTTCATGTGAATGTTTGCACACCAAGTTACAATTGTACCACTGCCGGTTTTTTGTATGTTATTTAAAAGTGAAAAGTAAAACTATCCTACAATTTGAATAAGTGTGGTTTAGAATTCATCATAAAATAAATAAAATTTAATCTAATTGGATTATGAACCACCCCTCGCTATGTCTTATCGAAACGAGATATTTCACACATGACGTAAGAACCAGTAACTAATGTACGCTGTAAGCTTTTAGTGGGCGTTAGTCTATTTGTGGACTTGCCAAAAGTTGGTATAATCCATGCGGCATACACTAAATCTGTTGCCGGGCTTCTTCCATGCATGACATATGCTACCGATCAGCACCATTGAGCATCATGCCTCATGCCATCGAGCAGAACACATGCGCAGTTGTATTGCAAATGACATCCATGAAGACAGATGTCTGCTGAGAAATTTACTTGGATTTTAAGTCAAAATTTAAAGCCAAGCCCTCCAAAAAAGTGTCCTACTTTTTGATTCAGGCTGTTCGCTGAAACAGGAGGCAGAATCTGGCCGCTCAAAATAGGTCACGTTTGTAATGAACTTGCAGAAGCGTGGGTAAAGTTGTGTGTCCACTTCCTACACGGAATATTGCGGTACACCTGTACATTTTACAGTCAAGGACATAAAAGCTGGTGCTACATTGTCTTGTAAATTATTCCCTTTTAAACTTGAAATAATACAAATTTAGAACAAGAGAGAGAGAGAGAAAATGTTTAGTACGTTTACGATTGTCTTTTTCGGGGAGGAGACGCCGTGTAGTCGGATAAGGAAATGCGAACGTTTAGAAAGAACACGATGCCTCAATCTTCTGGGTTGTCCCTATCCTGCAAATGGAAGCACACGGTTCATCCGAAACCTTAGCACCCACATACTTAACTACACCGTGGCACATCCTACAAGGCATTAGGGCTAATCTTAACCATTAGAGATATCATAAACAAAAAAAAACACAAATTTAAAAAAAATGTACTTGTTAATTCCACATGACGAACGTCGAATGGAACGAACGAAACATGTTGCAGGAAAGTAAATAAATAAAAGTGCGGAGTCCAAATATCGTGTTTGTGTGGATTTGTGTCACTACTGATCAACCAGCACAAGAGGATCATGTTAGCTAAGTTTGAAAATAATAAAGTACAAGGTATTAAGGAATGGCAAATTGGAAACAAAGTTGCGTTTTACTCTGCATTAAACTCAAGGAAATGTTTAAAGTAATAACTGGCGTCATCATGAGACTCATATTTTGTCCTATGTAAGATGTATCCTTTCTTTGATAATTTTCTTGGCGAATCTAATGAAGACCAATATCAATTTCACATAAAGTAGGAGTTACATTAACCAACAACGAACTCTATACAGCAGAGTTCTCCTTGACAAGCTGTTCGTCAGCCAACAAGGCAAGAAATCCATGGCCTATTAACATAACCCGAAGGTTCACGACTGTATTCACTTGACCCATGTTCAATCCAATCTCCCACTTCTAATTTCATTGTATGTTTAATATCATTCTCACCCACTTTCGTATAAGCCAACTGGTCGCCTTGATCTATGTATCGTAGACCTTAAACACGCATACTACGTGTGAAGCCAGCCTAATTCTCCTTATTGCCATCGCCCTAACAATATTATACGATACTCAATTCAGCTTTCTGTTTCACTTCAAACTAGTTTCCCATCTGCTGTTTTACTAAGACTTGAGCTCCCACGCCAGAAACACGAATATTGTACAGCTTATTTGCTTCCTTTCAGTCCACAAATACTCAGCTTACGCCAGTGCAGGATCAATAAATAGCAAACTCAGCATCCTACTAAATAAATCTAAACTTCGAATTTTAGTCAATAAACACAGACATCCACAAAACCAGTAATTGATTAAGCATTTTAATTATAGCTGCAGTTAACGTTTAGTCGCTTATGAAAGGCAAATTCTAATTAATTAAACAAATACGTAATTTCATCTACTAAAAATATGATTCTGGTAGCCCTAGATTACGAACTGACTTGCTTATCACTGAAAAGTAAATATTGTTTTCTACGAATCGGACAGATTAGTTTTCCTGCTTTATTTTACGGTCCTGTATATTTCACGTGTCATGTTTTATTGTAATATTTTTCAGTGACTGACTATACCCACCTAAGTTCAAAATTTACAGGCCAGAAATGAATAACGCCGGCTTTCCCTCTGCGAATAACTTGAATGACGACTTTGTTTCTTTTATGTTATATTATTTACGGACTTCCTTATTTGTCGGCTGCGAAATAAGTTTATTCTCAAGAGTTTTATCCAAATGATCTAACTTCAGCATTTCATTCAGTTCTCATTCATCTCTTACAGGTTAAATCTTAGACTATGTGTGATATCAGGCTTCTGCCGCGATGCTGATGAGATCTACACTCTTCTAGGGTATTACGAAGCATATAGTGGCAATCAGTTTCCAACGTTTCGGAACAATCTATCGGTCCCATCTTCAAGAGTTGGCCTTTGAAGATGGAACCGATACGTTATTCCGAAACGTCGCCAAGGAATTAACCACTATACGCTGCATAATATCCCAGAAGGGCGCAGAATTACTTATAGTTGACGTGCTGGCATTTCTCAAGAAGGACTATGCTCCATGGAGTAAGGATGTAAGTAACTAAGTAAGTGACGTGCTGGCATAGACAGCATATTGTAACTGTGATTTAGAAGTTTCTTTAAGAAGAAAAGGCTAATTTATATTGGAAAACTGGCGCACATTGTGGTTTAAATTCTTCCAATAATCTGTTAAAGAGGGTTAGTACTAGATATATGACTAAATACATGATAAGGAATTAAGGTACTGAACGTGATCACTGAGTGAATGACACTCTTGCTTTGTATTAGTAACACCCCGCCTTAAGCCTTAGATCAGAGATCGGCCAATATCCTGTTCGCTTTCCTCAGCCCTGCTGGTAAATTCCTGGGATAATGTCTGAAATTAAGGCATGATCTCTTCAGTACATGTCCTTTCCATTTCATTATTCAATGTCATCGTAACATCCAGTAAAGCCTAATAACAACGTCATTAAACACACAATTATTTCAGGATCGCTACTTTCTCCAAATGCTTCAGTTAACGGCTTACCCTACATGGACAGTCTATCAGAGCAATACCTTCATGTATATAAGCTAGATTATTATCCATGACACCAGCTTTCATTTGTCCTGAGGTTCGAACAAAGTAATCACTTTTCGAAAATGTTTTGGAATTATGATGTCGGGTTATGTGCCCATATGGTCCAACTATGTCGTAGAATCCAGTTTAAATGTGATGGCACACGGTGACGCACGGGAGGGGAAGTGAGGGGGAACTGGCGAATGGAGTGGGTAGCCAGTACCCAACACACTACCTCGGAACATGGTGTATCCAGCATTACTAACGCTGATGCGCACACGTCGGCTGCCAGTAGTCGACTGAACTGACGCCCCCGCCGATTTAAATGGACTCGTCCATTTCGCAGAAAGACGAAATCTTGTTTCTGGCCTGTGCCATCACATTTCAACTTGTCTGTACTTAAAAATCAGTTATAATACCCCTTGTTACAACCAAGAGATCTGAGCAGAACTCAAATTCCTAGTTCTGTATAACGATTATTATTATTATTATTATTATCATCATTATCATCATTTCCATGCTGTTGCTAGGTGTTCTTTACGAAAGAAGAAAAAAAGATTCACATTGGGACCCTGTCCATCCGTCTGTGCGTCTGTCACTTACCATCATTGACTACACAGTTTGTCGGCTTTTCATAAAATTATTTACGGTAGTCATTTTCAAAAAAATAAATGTCGTACAAGTGTAAGCTTCGTGCAAATCCACTCAGTGACACAGTCAAAACTTCTCTTAAAGTCGTAATTTTTACCGCCCTCACCCCCCCCCCCCCCCACCACCTTCCTTTTTCCTTCTCATCGTCGCGTAG